>Ga0209963_1000207_pt1 | contig 174695 bp, 201 predicted proteins | sample ThiBio_1000_biof_2_FD_183957 | JGI IMG/M metagenome (GOLD analysis project Ga0209963, IMG submission 183957) | Wastewater bioreactor microbial communities from Cape Town, South Africa - Thiocy_cont_1000_biof (SPAdes) | ecosystem: Engineered > Bioreactor > Thiocyanate-remediating >... | reverse complement strand
GATGCGGCTCCCGCAGGACCGGGATCCGCCGGACCTCCTGCTTCGTCGCCATGTCGACGACGCTGACCGACGCGCCCGCCGAGTTGATGACGAAGGCGATCCCGCCGCCGGCCTGCGCGACCCGCGGCGCGGCCCCCAGCAGAATGAGCAACAAGAACAGAGAGATGAGGCGGCGCATTCAGGTGGTCCTCGGGGCCGGTCTGGCCGTTCCCTACGCCTTTCGCGCGGTGGGTCGCAAGGCAGATCGCATCCCCGCCTCGCATTCCCCGCGTGCAAAGATCGCAGTCGCGAACGCGAACAGGACACAGGCGGGCGTGGAGATCAGGACGTTGTCCGTGAAGGCGTGTGCGGCGAAGGCGAGGAAGGCGATCCGCATGATCCAGCGCTCACCCCGCGCCAGCACCGCGCTGCGCCGCACCACCCAGGCGGTGAAGAGCAGGAGGAGCAGGAGACGGCCGATCTGCCCTCCCTCGACCTCCATTCGCAGGTACTCGTTGTGGGCCGCCCAGGTGTGCAGCCGCCGCGCCACCTGGCTGTCCGGCGCGATGATGACGTTGCCCGCCCCCAGCCCCCAGCCGAACCACGGCGATTCGGCCGCCGCCGCGCGAAAGGACGGCCAGAGATACTCCCGGCCGCTGAGGTTCCCGAGGTCGTTGGTGAGCAGGTTGAAGACCCGCACCGCCGTGAGGTCCTGTGCGAACAGCACGAGCGGGACGAGCAGGAGCCCGCCTCCCAGCAGCAGGCCGACGCGCCGCCGCGGCGAGAGGTGCGCGGACGGCACTGCGAACACGGCGAGGAGCACGACGCCGCACGCATAAGCCAGCGGCGCGCGGGCGCCGGTCAGCACCAGGATGACCAGATTGGTCCCAAGCAACGTCGCGTTTCGGGGCCGTCCGTCACGCCAATAGGCGATCAATGCCGCGTAGACCGCCGGCAGGCAGACCCCGGCGAGAAAGGCCGGGTGGCCGAGTCCGGCCAGCCGCCATCCGCCGCTGTCGACGAAGAGCGGGCGCAGGCCCAGCATCGCGAGCAGCGCTCCGCCGGCCACGGCGACGACCGGCGCGCGCGGCACCGCCCACAGGATGGCGGCGCACCAGGCGGGCGGCAGGCGAGCGAAGCCGAACGCGTAGGGCGCGACCGATCCGAACAGGGAGCGGAGGCTGTCGGCGAGGGTCAGTCCGGGATGAAGCCCGTGCAGCGGCCCCCAGGCACCGATCGCGACGAATCCCCAGGCCGGGTTGAGGGCGTCGAAGCGCAGCCCCCAGCGCCATACGCAGGCGAATGCCAGCAGAAGCGCGCCCGCCTTCACGACGGCGATCGTGGCCTGGAACGCCGCCGGACCGATCAGGTCGTTCAGCGCCATCTCCGGGGTCGCCCCGGCGACGAGCAGCCACACGGCGCAGACGGCCGGGAGGTACCGGTAGGCCAGCAGCACGAGCGCGGTCGCCAGCGTCGCGCCCAGCAGCAGCCAGTACAGCGACGGGGCGAGCCAGGCGGCACCGCACAGGGCGGCGAGCAGCCCGACGATCACCGCCTGCAGCAGCGTCAGATCGGTGGAAGGCAGGACCGCGCCGCGCCACATCCGGGCAGGATGCGCGGGAGAGGTGAAGAAACTCCTGCCACGCCGTCATCCGTCGCGGGGCGGGCAGCGTTTGCCGGCGCCGCGCGCGGTGAGCCCTAGCCGGCGCCGCGCGCGGTCAGCCTCTCCGCAAGCGGATCAGCCCATGTAGGCGCCGCCGTTCACGTGCACGACCTCGCCGGTCATGTATGCCGCCGCGTCGGAGGCCAGGAAGACCGCCACGCCCGCGATGTCGGCTGGCGTCGCCATGCGGCCGAGTGGGACGGCCTGCGCCATCACCTGGAGTTCGGCGTCGGTGTTGCCGTAGCGGGGCTGGGCGGTGTCGGTCAGGCCGGGGGCGATCGCGTTCACGCGGATCCCGTGCGGCGCCAGGGCCAGCGCCATCGCCCGCGTCAGCCCGACCACGCCGGCCTTGGTCGCCGAATAGTGGACGCCGAGCGGAGTGCCGGAGAGGGCGCGGGAGCTGAGGTTGACGATGCTGCCCCGCGTTCCGGCGGCGATCATGGCGCGGGCCGCCGCCTGGGCGCAGAAGGCCGTACCCTTGAGGTTGATCCCGTGCACGAAATCCCACTGCGCCGGCGTCATCTCGAGGAACGCCACGCGCGGGAACACACCCGCATTGTTCACCAGGACGTCGAGCCCGCCGAGACCGGATACGGTCGTCTCCACCATGCCGGCGATCTGCTCGGGATCGGCGACGTCGCCGCGGACGGTCAGGGCGCGCTGGCCGGCATCACGGACCTGCGTGGCGACGCGCTCCGCGGCGGCTTCGTCGTCCAGCCAGTTCACCGCGACGTCGTAGCCGGCGGCCGCGAAGGCGAGGGCGGCGGCCGCCCCGATGCCCTGCTGCGCCCCGGTCACCAGCACCACTCTCGCCATTGGTCATCCCCGTCTCTGCACGGGAAGCCTAGGGCCGCGGCGCGCATGCGGGCAATCCGTGGGTCCGCAATGGACCGATGATCCGGCGCGATCGGAGCGCTGCGTTGAGACCAATTCCCCCTGCGCTGGGATCACCTGCCTCGGATCCGTTCGGGTCCGCTCAGACAGGCTTGACGAGTCGGTGGTGCTTGCGCCCGGCGGAGAGCTTGATCGCGCCATCCCGCAGATCGGTGGCGGAGACCGTCAGCGCCTCTTCCGACACCGGCGTGTCGTTGATCCGCGCACCGCCGCCACGGATCAGGCGCCGCGCCTCCCCGTTGCTGGCGGCGAGCCCGGCCAGCGTGAACAGGCGGAAGGCGGGGATTCCGGTGACGAGCTCCGCCTGTGGCACCTCGATCGAGGGCAGGGTCGCGGCGGCTTCGCCCTCCTCGAAGGCGCGGCGGGCCGTTTCGGCAGCAAGTTCCGCGGCCTCGCGGCCATGCGCAAGCGCGGTGGCCTCGGTGGCCAGCACCTTCTTCGCCTCGTTGATCTCGGCGCCGCCCAGGCTCTCCAGCCGCGCGATCTCATCGAGCGGCAGGTCGGTGAAGAGCTTGAGGAAGCGGCCGACATCCGCATCCTCCGTGTTGCGCCAGAACTGCCAGTATTCGTAGGCACCCAGCCGGTCGGCGGTGAGCCAGACGGCGCCCTGGGCGGACTTGCCCATCTTGGCACCGGACGCGGTGGCGATCAGCGGCGTGGTCAGGCCGTAGAGCTGGGCCCCCTCGGTGCGGCGGCCGAGCTCCATGCCGGAGACGATGTTGCCCCACTGGTCGGAGCCGCCGATCTGCAGCACGACCCCATGCCGGCGATGGAGCTCCCGGAAGTCGTAGCTCTGCAGGATCATGTAGTTGAATTCGAGGAAGGTCAGCGGCTGCTCGCGCTCGAGCCGCAGGCGGACCGAGTCGAAGCTGAGCATGCGGTTGACGGTGAAATGCACGCCGACGTCGCGCAGCAGCGGGATGTAGCCCAGCGCATCGAGCCAGTCGGCGTTGTTGGCCATGAAGGCGTCGCCGGGCTGGTCGCCGAAGCGCAGGAACGGGGCGAAGCAGCGGCGGATGCCGGCCATGTTGGCGGCGATCTGGGCGTCGGTCAGAAGCTGGCGGGACTCGTCCTTGCCGGACGGATCGCCGATGCGCGTCGTGCCGCCGCCCATCAGGACGAGCGGCGTGTGACCGTGCTTCTGCAGCAGGCGCAGGATCATGATCTGCACCAGGCTGCCGACATGCAGGCTGTCGGCGGTGCAGTCGAAGCCGATATAGGCCGTGATCGGGCCCTGGGCCATGCGCGCGCGCAGGCCTTCGGTGTCCGTGCATTGGAAGATGAAGCCGCGTTGCGTGGCTTCGGTCAGGAAGTCGCTGTTCGCCATGTCCCGCCGGCCCAGTTATCAAGGGTCGCAGCGGGTAGCACAGCGCGGGGGCGGGGAAAATGCTGCGGACGATCGGGCTGATGAGCGGCACGTCGCTGGACGGCGTCGATGCGGCTTATCTGGAGACCGATGGAGAGCGGATCGGCGCCTTTGGACCGACGCTGACCCTGCCCTACGACGATACGCTTCGGACCGATTTGCGGCGGCTGCTGACGCGCGCACCGGGGTTGGACGCGGACGATCCGGACCTGGCCTCGGCCGTGACCCGGCTGACGGAGGCGCATGTCGCCGCCGTCCGGGCACTGGGGCGGGAAGCGGACGTGATCGGGTTCCACGGCCAGACGATCCTGCACCAGCCGCAGCACCGCCGGACCTGGCAGATCGGCGATGCGGAGATGCTCGCGGCGCGGACGGGCATGCGGGTCGCGTTCGACTTCCGCAGCGCCGACGTGGCGGCGGGGGGCGAGGGCGCGCCGCTCGCCCCCATCTACCACGCCGCGCTGGCGGCCGGGATGGCGAAGCCGCTGGCGGTGCTGAACATCGGCGGCGTCGCCAACGTGACGTTCATCGGGCGGGACGGGACGCTGCTCGCGTTCGACACGGGTCCCGGGAACGGGCCGCTGGATGACTGGACTTCGCGGCACACGGGCGCGGCCTTCGATCGGGACGGGGCGTTGACGCGCGCCGGGCAGGTGGATCGGGCGGTGCTGGGCCGGCTGCTGGCCGATCCGTATTTCGCACGCCCCGCGCCGAAATCGCTGGATCGGCTTGATTTCGCGGCGCGGTTGGAAGCGAGTGGGGTAGACCAATTGTCCCCGGCCGATGGGGCGGCGACGCTGGTGGCGTTCACCGCCGGGGCCGTTGCCGGGGCGGCGCTGCCGGAGCGCCCGGTCCGGTGGCTGGTCACCGGCGGGGGACGGCGCAACCCGGCGATCATGGGCGGCCTGGCCGCGGCGCTGGGCGTGCCGGTCGCGCCCGTGGAGACGGTCGGCTGGGATGGGGACGCGCTGGAGGCGCAGTGCTTCGGGTTCCTCGCGGCGCGGACTTTGGCCGGGCTGCCGGTGAGTTTCCCGGGGACGACCGGGGTCGCGGTGCCGATGACCGGGGGACAGGTCGTCGGCTGACGGGGACGCTCGGGCGGTCGAAGCCGTGGATGGCCACGACGAGCGCGGCCATGACACGGGGACAGGCGGGGCGCGGCCATCACAGGAGGGTCGCGACGAGCGCGGCCATGACACGGGGACAGGCGGCGTCCGCGGCGCCTCGCTCAGATCGGGCAGACGCCGCTTGCGCATTGGAGGTGGGCGAGGTCGACCTCCTCCCGCGCTTCCGCCGCATCGATCTGCGCGACCAAAGCAGCGAAGCGATCGGCCGGCACTTCCTCCTCGGGCAGGTATTCGTAGCCCAACGCATGGTCCGGGCGGGTCGGCAGCACCGCGCAGCAGCGGATTTCGGGCTGTTCCGACAGGACGATCTGACGGAACGCCTCCAAATCGTGGCGGTCGGTGAACAGCTTCAGCGTGTAGCTGACCTGGTTGCCCTGGGTCGGGCCGATCCAATGCCGCTCCAGCAGGCGGAGCCACTGGTATTGCTGCGCGGGCGTCGCCTCCGGCGCGGTGACCAGGCGATCGGCCAGGCCCAGCCGCATGATCAGCGGCACGGTCGGGAAGCCGACGATCGTCATCCCCGGGAAGGTCTTCAGCGTCCGCAGCGGGTAGCCGCGGGCTTCGTACTCGGCGAGCAGCGGGTCGGAACCGACCGCCCACTCCCCCGTCCCGGCATCGCGGGTCCCCTTGAACTGCACCCAGCGCAAGTAATGCGCGCGGGCGGGCAGATGGGCGCCCTCGGTCAGGCCGAACAGCTTGCTGATCGTGCCGGAGGGCTTGATCGTGGTCACCGTCACCGGCCGCACCAGGCCGAGTTCACGCGCGTACTGGTCGCCCTCATGTTTCGCGGCAGACGAGAAACGCTCCAGCATCGCCCAGAACGGCGCCGACTTTGCCGGGTCGAGCAGATCCAGAAAGCTCAGACCGAAGCGCATCCACGCATACTCGTGCAGGCCCGTCGGCCCGATCCCCATGCGGTTGGTGCGTTGCACCTCCTGCGCGTAGAGGCTGTCCATCGTGTTGGCGCGCATCAGAAAGCGGACACCCAGCCGCACGGAGTCCTCGACGCGGGCGTCCCAGAGGGCGGCGAGGTCGGGGGCGGGCGCGCCGGGCGTGACCTGCTCGAGCGGCACCGGGCAAGCGAGCAGCGGGGCGAAGTCCGCGATCACGCAATAGCCGCCGGTGACGTGCAGGGTGATCTCGCCGCAGGGATTGGTGGTGGCCGGGAACTGCGACCGGGCGGCGCGACGGGTGAGCTCCGCCAGCAGGGGCGCGGCGGCGTCCACCTGATAGCGCAGGCTGCGAAAGCCGCTGCCGTCGGTGTCGACGGGGCGCTGCCAGGCGGATCCGGTGCGGTGGTCCTCGAGCCGGTCGCCATTGATGAAGCCGGGTTCGCCGTTGACGAAGGCGCAGCGGGTGGCTTCCTCGAACACCGCGACGGCATGGGCGGTGAGCGGGTCGGCGAGGTCGCCGTGGCGGACGCGGTCCCAGAACTCGGCATCGACCATGACGGAGTTGTTGGCGGTCCAGAGCCCGCCCTGCTCCTTCAGTCGGATGAAGCGCAGCACGCCGGGATCGCGCCAGGACTTGGTGGCCATGCGCGCGGCGCGGCGGGCGCCCCCGACCTGGACCTCCACGGACAGATGGTGGTCGAGGCGCAGCGCCTGTTCCCATGGCTGCATCGTCTCCCCCGCCGCGCCGCGGTGGCGCGCGGCGGCGATGACGTCGCGGCGGATCGCCAGCAGGGCGCGCAGCAGGGAGATCGGACCGGAGGCGGGGCGCCCCTGCATGCCGCGGATCGGACTGCCGGCCGGCCGGACATCCGACAGGTCGAACACCACGCGGCGGTCGCGCGCGCCCTGGAAGGCGAGCGCCTCGAGCAGTTCGATGGCCTTGGCCCAGCCCTCGCGGCTGTCCGCCACCCGGTGCACGATGGCGTCGGCGGGTGCGTCGGCGGGATTGGCCAGCAGCTCATGGGCCAGCACGGTCGGGAGGTCGGGGACGCTCACCCCGAGTTCGGCGGCGAACCACTCGCGCCGGCTAGGCTGGTCCGGATAGTCCGGGTGGTCTGGCGACAGATACAGAAGAACGTCCGGTGCATTGGACCAATCCACCGCCATCAGCGCATCGTCGTAGCTGCGCCCCACGCCTGAGCCGTTCAGCAGCAGGTAGAACTTGGCGAAGGACGACGCGGCGGTCGCGCAGTTGGTGAAGACCTCCATGTTGCGGGAGGGCTGGTCCGGATCGCCATGCTGCAGGTGCCGGCCCGAGGTCAGCAATGCGCCGGTGGCGATCGCGTTCCGCAAGCGGGCACGCTCGGCCGCAATGGCAGCGTCCTCACGCCGCAGCAGCGCGAGGTTGCCGGCGGCGACACGGTCGGCGACACGGCCGAAATCCTCCCTGTCCTCGGGCCGGAACACGGTCCGACGGGCGACCGCCAGCCCCATCCCCGGGTCGAGCGGGCGGGCGGGCACCGGCACGTCGGAGAACGACCCGCCGGGGATGCCGCGGCCACGGACTCGCGGCGCGTCGGCGCCGTCCCGCAGGGCGGACGGAAGGTCATCCAGGCGGCCGATGCTGCCATCCATCTCGTGTCGTCCCGTTCCTTGGTGGACACCAGATATAGCGTCCCGCACGCCTACCGACAACCAAATACGAGAAAACCAGGGCCGTTCGCGGGTAGGGTTGCGCAGTGGCGCCGGAGGCGTCACGCGCTGTCCCGAGCGCCCGTTTGCAGCGCGCGGGCGGCTGCCCGTCACGGCGTGGGCGCGCCGACCAGCCGGGCGGGGGCGATACGCAAGGAGGTCTCTGCCGCTGACACGCAAGCGCCACGACCGCTGACGCGGTCCCCAGAAACGGCGAAGGGCGGCGGACCCGCGAGTCCGTCGCCCTTCGCCGGCCGAAATCGGCTGAACGTCAGTCCGCGGCGAGCGCCATCTGCCGGCGGGCGATCGCCTTGCCGCAATGGTCCTCGACGGCGGCGGCGACATCTTCTGCATGGCTGGCGAAGACGTGGTCGGCCCCGTTGAACACGCGATAATCGACATGAACGCCCTTCTGGGTGTTCAGCTTGTCGACCAGCTTCCGCACCGCGGGCTCCGGCACCAGCTCGTCCGTGTCCCCGTGGATCATCAGGCCGCCGCACGGGCACGGCGCGAGGAAGCCGAAATCGTAGTGATTGGCTGGCGGCGCGACCGACACCCAGCCGGAGATTTCCGGCCGCCGCATCAGCAGCTGCATGCCGATGAAGGCGCCGAACGAATACCCGGCGATCCAGAGCCCGCCGGCATTCGGGTTGACGGCCTGCATCCAGTCCAGCGCCGCGGCGGCGTCCCCGATCTCCCCGATTCCTCCGTCGTAGCGGCCCTGGCTGCGGCCGACACCCCGGAAGTTGAAGCGCATCACCGAGCAGCCCAGGCGCTGGAACGCCTGGTACATCGCGTAGGTGATGCGGTTGTTCATGGTCCCGCCATGCAGCGGATGCGGGTGCAAGACCAGCGCCACTGGGGCGCCGGATTCCTTCGAGTGGTGGTAGCGTCCTTCGAGCCGTCCGTCCGGACCGGCGAACATCACCTCAGGCATGGCGCTTCGAAACCTGTTCCTGTCGCATCTGGCGGCACACGTGACGAGGACCACCTCGGCCCCTGCCCTGGCTACCAGTCTGTTTGACCCCAACGGCGCCAGCCCCCCTTACAGGAGGGCAGCGTCGCACATCCAGATAGGAACGCAGTCTTGAGACTGCAGTTCCGCACGACCTTTCCCCGTATTGTTGACCTGAGAGGTCGGAAATTATAGCCTCGCCGGCAGGGCTACTCCGAGGGGTTGGCGGTCCTCCTGATCTTCTGCACGGCACCCGAACCCGCCGCCAACCGGCGACCTCGTTCGCGGTGCGCGTACTATACGGGAGGCGCCGCGCGCTTTCATAATGGAAATGTCGCATGGCTTTCATGTTCTTGCGTGAGACGATCCAGACCTATCGGGAGCGCGACCCCGCGGCCCGCTCGTCGCTCGAAGTCCTGCTCTGCTACCCTGGCGTGCATGCCGTGCTCTGGCACAAACTCTCGCATGCGCTGTGGCAGTCCGGCTTCATCCTGCTGGGCCGGTTCTCGTCCCACATCGCCCGATGGCTCACCGGAATCGAGATTCATCCAGCCGCCCGTCTCGGCCGCCGCCTGGTGATCGACCACGGCATGGGCGTCGTGATCGGCGAGACCGCCGAAATCGGCGACGACTGCTATCTCTACCATCAGGTCACCCTGGGCGTTGCGCGCACCATGGGCGGCAAGCGCCATCCGACGATCGGAAACAACGTCATCATCGGCGCCGGCGCCAAGGTCCTCGGCCCCATCACCGTCGGCGACAATGCCCGCATCGGCTCCAACGCCGTCGTGGTGGACCCGGTCCCGGCCGACACCACCGTCGTCGGCATCCCGGCCCGCCCCGTCGACCGCAAGGTGCCCTCCCGCAAGCCGCGCTTCGACCCGTACGGCATGCCGTGCGACGACAGCCTCGATCCGCTGCTGCGCGATCTCGAAGGGCTGCGGGCCGAACTCACCGAGGTGGAAGCGCGCATCGGGCGTCTCGCTGCGGCCCAGACCGAACGGGAAACCGCGCGGCGGGAAACCAGCGAGTCCGATCAGCAGATGTCCCCGAGCAAGTAGATGCAGCTCTCGACTCGTGGACGTTACGCGGTGATGGCGATGGTCGACCTGGCGACCCAGAACGGCGGCGCCTGCGAATGCGGCCCGGTGTGCCTGGCCGAGATCGCCGCACGCCAGCAACTCTCGCTGTCTTACCTGGAACAGCTCTTCGGCAAGCTGCGCCGCGCCGGGCTCGTCTCCTCCGCCCGTGGTCCGGGCGGCGGCTACCGGCTCGCGCGGCCGGCCGCCAGCATCGCGATCGCCGACATCGTCGCCGCCGTCGACGAGCCGATCCGCGCAACGCGGTGCGAGCTCGGCAGCGGCGGATGCCTGGGCAGCGGCACGCCCGGCGCCGAGGCCGAACGCTGCCAGACCCACGATCTCTGGGTCGAGCTCGGACGGCAGATCGCGCTGTTCCTGGAAGGCATCACCCTCGCCGACGTGATCGAGGAGCGGGTCCGCAACCGCGCGGTGCCGCTGCCGCCGGCGGGAACGCCATCGCTCGCCGCCGAGTAGGCCGCGTGATCTATCTCGACGCCAACGCCACCGAACCGCTGCGCCCGGAAGCTCGGGTAGCGCTCTGCGCCGCGCTGGAGGTCACCGGCAATCCGGCCTCCGTGCACGGCGCCGGCCGCGCCGCCCGCCGCCTGCTGGAGGACGCGCGCGAGCTGATCGCCGCCCGTTTCGGCGCTGCACCCGCGGATGTCGTCTTCACCTCCGGCGGGACGGAGGCCGACGCCCTTGCGATCCACGCGCTGGGCCGCGGCCGCCGGCTGGTGGTCGGCGCGACGGAGCACGAAGCGGTGCGGAGCGCCGCGGCGGGCGCCATGATCCTGCCGGTCGACCGGTCCGGGGTGGCGGATTTCGATGCCCTCCGCCGGCTGCTGGAAGAGGGTGGTCCGGCCCTGGTCTGCCTGATGCTCGCCAACAACGAGACGGGCACGCTGCAGCCGGTGGCGGAAGCCGCCGCGATCTGCCGCGCCCATGGCGCGCTGCTGCATGTGGATGCCATCCAGGCCGCCGGGCGCGTGCCGGTCAGCCTGCGCGACCTGGGCGCGCATGCGATGGCGATCTCCTCGCACAAACTCGGCGGGCCGGCCGGCGCCGGCGCATTGCTGCTCGCGCCGGAGGTGAGCGCCATCGCCCCGCTGATCGCGGGTGGCGGCCAGGAACGCGGGCGCCGCGGCGGCACTCCCGCGGTGGCGACGATCGCCGGCTTCGCGGCCGCGGCCGCGGCGGGGGCCGAAACCGCCGCTCCGCTCGCCGCGCTGCGTGACCGCGCGGAACGGGCGGCCCTGGCCCTGGGCGCGATCGTCTGCGGCGGCGGCGCACGGCTGCCGAACACCACCTGCCTCGCGCTGCCGGACGTGCGGGCCGACGCGCAGGTGATCGCGCTCGACCTGGCCGGGATCGCGGTCAGCGCCGGCGCGGCCTGCTCCTCCGGCAAGGTCGCGACCAGCCACGTGCTGACCGCCATGGGGCTGGGCGCCCTCGCCGGCCAGGCGATCCGCGTCTCGCTGCCCTGGAACGTGACCGAGGCGGACGTCGACGCCTTCACGCATGCCTACGCGCGCATGGCGGACCGGCTGCGGCCGGCGCTGGCACGCTCCGCCGCCTGACCCCACATCTGCGCCATGTCCACCCTGCCGCCCCGCCCCAATCGCCCGGTCTACCTGGACAACCAGGCCACGACGCGCTGCGACCCGCGCGTGCTCGCGGCGATGCTGCCCTGGTTCTCCGAGGAATACGGCAATCCGCACAGTGCGGAGCACGTGATGGGACACACCGCCGAAGCGGCGGTGGAAGCCGCGCGCGCCCGAATCGCCGCCCTGGTCGGCGCCGATACCAAGGAGATCGTGTTCACATCCGGCGCCACCGAGAGCAACAACATCGCGATCAAGGGCGCCGCGCGGCACGCCCGCATGATGGGCGGTGAACGCCGGCGCGTGATCACGGTCGCGACCGAACACAAATGCGTCCTGGAAGCCGTGGGCGACCTGAAGGACGAGGGGTTCGAGCCGGTCTTCCTGCCCGTCCGCCCCGACGGGCTGCTCGACCCGGAGACGCTGCGGGACGCGCTGGCGAAGCCCACCTTGCTGGTCAGCGTCATGGCGGTGAACAACGAGACGGGCGTGGTGCAGGACATCCCGGCGCTGGCGGCGATCGCCAAGGACGCTGGCGCGCTGTTCCATACCGACATCGCCCAGGCCGCCGGCAAGATCCCGGTGGACCTGACCGGCTGGCGGGTCGACCTCGCCTCCATCAGCGGGCACAAGATCTACGGGCCGAAGGGCATCGGTGCGCTGTTCGTCCGGCGCCGTCCGCGCGTGCGCATCGCGCCGCTGTTCTCCGGCGGCGGGCAGGAGCGCGGGCTGCGCTCCGGCACGCTGGCGACGCCGCTGATCGTCGGGCTGGGTGAGGCCTGCCGGCTCGCCGCCCTCGAAATGGCCGACGAGGCAGGCCGCGTGGGCGCGCTGCGGGACTCGCTGCTCGGGCGACTCCAGGACGCCATCCCCGGCCTGCGGCTGAACGGCAGCCCGTCGGCGCGGATCCCCGGCAACCTGAACCTCACCTTCCCCACCCCGGCCGCCCGCCTGCTCGAGCGGCTGCCGGACCTGTGTGTCTCCACGGGGTCCGCCTGCTCCTCGGCCGCGATCGAGCCATCCTACGTGCTGCAGGCCCTGGGTCTCGACGAGGAGGCCGCGTCGCGCACCTTGCGCATCGGGATCGGACGCTTTACCTCGCCCGCCGACATCGACTACGCCGCGGCGGCACTGGCAGCAGCACAAGACGCCGGGGCGCAGGATGCCGCGACACGGGATGGGGCCGCCGGCCCCGCGACGGAACGATCCGCGACGGAACGACTGGCCGAGGCCTGAACGATATGCCGAAAATGACCTTCATCGAGCGCGACGGCACACGTCGCGAAGTCGACGCGCCACTCGGCCTCTCGGTGCTCGAGATCGCCCACAAGCATGGCGTCGATATCGAGGGCGCCTGCGAGGGCTCGCTCGCCTGCTCCACCTGCCACGTCATCGTCGACGGTGCCTGGTTCAAGCAGCTCGCCAAGCCGACCGAGGACGAGGAAGACATGCTCGACCTCGCCTTCGGCCTGACCGAAACCTCCCGCCTCGGCTGCCAGATCGTGATGACCGACGCGCTGGACGGGCTGGTGGTCAAGCTGCCGGCCGCGACCCGGAACATGATGGACTGACCATGGTCCGGTCCCCCCGGGAGACGCGGCAGGCGAAGCACCGGCGGCCGGCATGAGATACGTCGTGGCGATGTCCGGCGGCGTGGACAGCAGTGTCGTCGCCGGCCTGCTGCAGGAAGCCGGCCACGAGGTGATCGGCGTCACCCTGCAGCTCTACGACCATGGCGCGGCGATGGGGCGCAAGGGCGCGTGCTGCGCCGGGCAGGACATCCACGACGCCCGCCGCGTGGCCGACCGGTTGGGCATCCCGCATTACGTGATCGATGCCGAACAGCGCTTCGCCCAGGCGGTGATCGCGGATTTCGCCGACACCTATGCTGCGGGTGAGACCCCGATCCCCTGCGTGCGCTGCAACCAGACCGTGAAGTTCGCCGACCTGACGGCGCTCGCCCAGGGGCTCGGCGCGGACCGCCTGGCGACCGGCCACTATGTGCGCCGCGTCGACGGGCCGGACGGGCCGGAGCTGCACCGCGCGGTCGATCCGGCACGGGACCAGAGCTGGTTCCTGTTCGCGACGACTCGCGACCAGCTCGCCGCCTGCGACTTCCCCTTGGGCGGCATGCCGGACAAGCGCGTGGTCCGCGCGGTCGCCGACCGGCTGGGCCTGGCGGTGGCCGAGAAGCCGGACAGCCAGGACATCTGCTTCGTCCCCGCCGGCTCCTACATGGACGTCGTGGGCAAGCTGCGCCCCGACGCGCTGGCGCCCGGCGAGATCGTCGACGCCGCCGGCGCGGTGCTGGGCCGGCACGAAGGGATCGCCCGCTATACCGTGGGACAGGGCAAGCGCCTGGGCGCCGCGGCGCAGATCGGCGGGCAGAAGCAGGTGGTGCTGGCGACCGATCCCGGCACCCGCCGGGTGGTGATCGGGCCGCGCGCGGCTGGCACCGACACGGTTCGGCTGCGCGAGGTGAACTGGCTGGTGCCGCCCCCCGCGGCGCCGCTGCGCTGCGCCGTAAAGCTGCGGGCGCGCGATGCGCTGCACCCGGCCGCCGTGGTGGCGGCGGGTGACGGGGCGGTGGTGCGGCTGGATGCGCCTGCCCTGCCCGCGCCCGGCCAGGCCTGCGTCTTCTATGACGGGGCGCGCGTGCTGGGGGGCGGGTTCATCTGCCGGCCCGACCGCGATCAGGCCATGGGAGTCGCCGCGGAAGCGGTGAGCGGTTGACGAGGGCGGGTGACGGGGCTATCTCCCGCGCCTCACCGGATGGCGGCGTAGCTCAGCGGTAGAGCAGGGGAATCATAATCCCTTGGTCGGCGGTTCAAATCCGTCCGCCGCTACCATCTTTTCAGTGAGTTAGCGTGAAAGCGACGGGATGCTAGACAGTCTGTGATGGGCTGCTAGACACCGTTGCCTTCTCGTTTGGCGTCAGCACTGCCGAGTTTCGGCCCTTCCAAAGCGCGTCGAGGTCAACCGCGGCGAGCTTTTCCCTCAGCATTTCGTAGCAGGGCTTGCTGTAGCGCTTGTGAGCGCTCTTACCGATCTTGATGATCTTGAAAAAATTGGCGTTCTGCTGAACCCGCTCACGCTCTATGAACCACAGCAACTTGGCTTCCGTCACGCCGAGCTTCCTGGCCATATCGCGCACGCCGAGCGAGTAGAAGTCCGTCTCATTCACCCGCTTCACCGCGACCACCGCAGCATCGGAGTCGCCTTCCTGCACCAACCTGACTGCCTCACCCTTGTTGCGCGTAATCCGAAGCGACAGGCCCGGCCCCGTGCCGTCGGCTTCAATGGTCAGCGTAGCGACGCCGGGAAAAATCGCCCGCCAATCCTCCCCTTTGTTGATCCGCTTCACGATCCGGTCCAACTCGCCGTCAGAAGGCTGGGACTTCTTGCCATCCAGTGACGCCTGTAGGATCGCCATCGATCGCAACCGGGCTTTCGCATCCAATCGTCGACGCGAACCGGGCGCGACGAGCCGCTTGATGTCGGCGAACTCGACGTCGAACATGGACTCGATGCCGCTTGGTGCCTTTGCGCACACCGGCAGGATTCGGCGCGGTATGTCGTCTACAAGCCCGCGCCCGAACACGTCCTGTGTCAGGCGACTGAACAAGGTGACGGCCGATTGAGCGTGAATGTAGAGGTGCTCATCCGTCACCTCCACCATGTAGTGCTGCGCGGCGTCTCTAAGCGTGTTCAGCGCTTGTAGGGCGACCGCATCATCGTCATCCAGGCACTTCATCTTGGCGTCGGACAGGCACTTGCGGAGACAGGCATCGAAGCCAAGGGTCATCCCCGCCCTTCCGGGCTCCCGGATCGCCGATCCCCCTGCCCTATGAACGATGATCGCCTTGAGAAGCAGCTCAAAGCTGCGGTCGAGGAGGATCAGTACAGCTTCTGTCCGCCCCCGATCCCAAGCCTTGTTGAAGTGGTCGACCGCCAGCACAAGCGAATCCACAGCTTTCGCGTGCAGCGTCCTGCTTTCCTTGCGCATAGGAGATCCAGAACAGTGCCAGTCTGTCTTACCATGGCCCGCGTCAAACCGGTAACAACGTCGTGCGCCAGCCCACCAAGGACCACGCTGCTGACATTCGCCCCGAAGTTCCCTATACGTTCCCCATGGCGGCGAACCAGTCCGAAAGGCAGAAGCGCACCGCAATTTTGCGGATGACGCTGGCGGAGCTTTCCAGCTTCTGTCTGACGGTCGACTGCCTGACGCCGCAGTGCAAAGGCGAGCGAACCTACGGTATCGGTGAGATCGCGGGCGTGTACGGAGAGCGCCAGACCATGGCCGACGCACTGCAAAAGATGCGGTGTTCGTGTGGCGCCCGGCCAGCGGCGGCTTGGCTCGACTTCTGGCCGCCTGCCCGGAAGACCAGGCGCATATCCCTGATCGGTCGGGATGGGTGAATCAGGGCTGGGGACCGCGCAACCGAGGAGCCTTAGGATACGGGACGACCGCGACCGCGCCAGGTTGAGCACTGGCAACGGCGCGCGCGATCGGCAGGGGATCGGCGGCGATCACCGGCCAAATGTTGGTGCCGATCACGACGATGGCGAGCCGGGTAGCCTGCAGGTTCTGCTGATACCGGAGATTCTGGTCTGCGGTGACGAACACCTCGAAACCGGCGCCCTCAACCGCAGCCAGCAATTCGCCGTTCTTCAACGCCTGCCAGCCGCGTTCGTAGGCCCGTACGACCACATGCGCGGAGAGGATACGGACGACAGGGCGCGGGACGCTATGGTCAAGCAGGACGCGGCGCACGTGCCTCCCTGATGACCGCCTCAACGGTCTCGACGTCCAGTCCGTCGTACAGATCTGCGATGTCTTCCGGGCTTACCCCGGCGTTGAAGTTGTCCATGATCGCAGACACGGGGATGCGGGTCCCCTTGATGATGGGAACGCCAGACACCTTGCCGGGAACGACTTCGATGAGCGTGTTCATGGGGAAAATATTAGCACGAAAATCCCTGTTTGTCCGCTTCTTCCGGATACAGCGGAGGAGGCGCTGCATCTGGCCAAACTGTCATTTCCGGCCGGAGCCAGAACAGCCCCCGCCACCCTCCTACAAGTTCGAGATCTCCGGCGCAGAAAAGGTCAGGTTGGACGAGTGGTTACAGACTCACGCATGCCCGACGCTGACAGACGAGGGTATGATCCCGTTCGGCGGATGGGGATTTGAGTACACGTTTCGCCCGATGGGATTCACGACTGCCATCACGGTGCGGTGCTGCAAATGCGGCAGCGAGAGCGACGTTTCAGACTGGGAGAACGCGTGAGCAGCCACACTTCTCCCAATCCAGGGAAACAGAAGCAGATTGACAATGAAGCAGCCGAAAAGCATAAATATGTAGATACAAGAATGAAGAATATATGCTGAGATTATTCTCTAATGCACTGATCTTAACGCTGTGCCTTTCCGCTCCGGTTCACGCTGCGGAATATACCGGCTATGTCGTCGGTGTGCATGACGGGGATACGGCTACAATCCTGATAGACCGAAAACCAGTTAAGTGCCGGTTGGCCTCGATCGATTCCCCGGAACTCCGACAACCTTATGGATACCGCGCGAAGCAGGCATTGTCTGATCTGATTTACCGCAAGGCGGTCACCGTCGATGACGAAGGCGGAGACAAGTACGGACGACGGATATGCCACCTCTATACGCTACAGACGGACGTCAATCGAGAGATGGTCCGCGAGGGCATGGCATGGGTCTATCGCAGGTACAACCACGACCCAGCACTTATCCTGACTGAGCGAGAAGCACGACAGGCGCACAGGGGCCTATGGGTCGATCCTGATCCGGTCCCCCCGTGGGAGTGGCGCCATGCGAGGTAGGCGGACGAAGCTATCTATCGACGTCTTAACCGCGGCCCGCGCGCACTCGGAGGATCCATTCATTATCGCCGACATGCTGGCCAACGCATATTTGGCGCACATCGAGCGGCAGCCAGACAGCGTCCGGAAGAACCTGCACCTGAACGACGTGATGACACGAGCGTACCACGCACTTGGTGGACAGGAAGGACTGGAACCGCAGCTTCCTGCCCAGCCAGATATTCAGACAGGCGGAGCGTATGGCCCGTCGCTCGCCTATACGATCCGGACAGGTGACAAGCCGAAGCCGTGAGTCACCGCAGCCGCGTGTGAACTCGGCTGATATACCGGACGTTCTCTGGTTCCGGTTGCACGGTCGCGACAGGCGGCGGCACATCGGCAACAGCCTTCCGCTTCGACTCCGCCCATATCGCCACGGCCCGGCGCAGGTTTGCCGCGACACGCCAGGTTACGAACAGACCGAACATCGGTATCGCTACATCGGTGAGGAGCCAGTGGAGGGTGGACGCGGCGAGGTATCCCCCCGCCGCAACCTCGCCCAGATGGATCAGGGCGTTCCAGTCGATCCCGCTCATCGGACGTCCACCTTGACCCAGTGCTGCTTCATCAGGAACAGCTTGGCCGTGTAGTCGATCTTGTATTCAGCGGGATCGACCACGTCCGAGCGCAGACGCGCGGCACAGGCGCGGCTATATTCCTGGATCGACCCGACCTTCCCGCCGCGGCCGACGATCGACTTGCCCCAGAACTCGACCGTGCTCTGCCGGAAGGCTTCGGTCTGGAACGCGCTTCCGGGGTCGGTGTAGCAGATCGAGACCAACGCGCCCTTCAGCAGAGCTTCCTGCCCGATGACAGAGAAGCCACCGCGCACGTTCTGCGTCAGGAAGCCATCGGAGGGCAGGAACTCCTTGGTCGTGAAGTTCGCGTTGCGGGGATCGTCGTAGAATAACGACCCGATCAGCAGAATCTTCGCCTCCTTCACCTCCGGCATGATGGTCGCCCCGATTTCCCGGAGTGTCGCCGGGATGTTCAGGTTGTCCGGCTTCGCATCCGGAGCGGTGCCCGTGATGAAGTCCATGATCTGGCCGGCGGCGGGGCCGAGCGCCCTGATCCTGTCACGCCTTCCCGTCCCGATATGATCGGGCATTCTGAGCGTCGCAACGGGCCGCTCGCGTGAAGCGTCGAAAACGATCAGCACGTCATTCGGCTTGAGATCCTGATAGACCCTGCCCATGAACGCCGACGCTTCCTCCTGGACACTGGAAGACATGTTTGCGGGCATTGCGACGATCATCGTCTCGGCATGGGCCCGCGCCGCGCAAAACGCCATAACGACCGCCAGAATGAACTTACGCATCACTTCCCTCCTTTGTTGCGAATTCTGTTTGTGCGGAACGCCAGCTGGTCCGCCTCCAGCCCGTCAATGTGCAGCCGGTGTTCGGCCTGGCAGGACGCGATGAACACCTTCAGGCCGAGATCGAACGACTCCCGTGTTGCCACCAGCTTCGCGACTTCCTCACGCCGTTGGATGACCTTCCGCTCAGCCTCGGCCGCAAGCTTGCTGAGGGCTTCCCTGTGAGGGCTGGAAACGAATTCCTTGGTCGAACGCTGGTCCTGCATCCTCGAAATGCCGAGCTTGATTGCGACTGAAGCCGTGCACTCGGCGAGAATTCCCGCAGGAAGCATCAGCGCTTTTCCGAAGGAAGCGAACGAGCCAAGGGTGGCGATCGAAAACCACGATCCAATCGTCCCGTTGTTCATGAGGAAGAAGACGCGATCCTCCGACCATGCGACGAGAACGAACATCGCGATCCAGACGGCAACACTGACGGCGCTTGTCTTCATGATGAGCGAGAAGAACTGCTTCCGGTCGCTGTCCGTCTCGAACAGGCTGTACCAAGCAAGGGGGACGCCTACGCCGCCCGAGATGACGATTCCTGTCATGAACAGGGCGCCGACGGGGCCGAGACCTTCGAAGACCTCAGCTTGCTTGATCCACTGCGCGGTCTGCCAGCAGGCCGATAAAGCGGCGAGGGCGGTCAGAACATACAGCGTCGGATACAGCAGGCCCTTCGTGTCGGCATGCGTCGTCCGAACGTGCCCGACCGAAGTGGAATCGCGGAGTCTGCGAAAGTGCTGGAATTCCGCCTCTGCCGCCTCCAGTTCCTGTTGGCGTGTGTCGATCTGGCTGAAGCCCGCCAGCACCGAAGCGTTCTGCGCGCGGTAGTCGCGTTCGCCCATCTCGGCCACGCGTGCAGCCGCATCGGGAAGGTCGCTGAGAAGAGCGATTGCGTCGCGGTCGATGGGCGGATCAACCAGCCGATCTTCCTGCGGGTTGTAGGTGATCTGGTCCATGCATCATAGATAGCGACCCCGCTTCTTCGCCATATGGACACAGTCTGGTCGTTCGTCTGTCCGCCTCTATGCTCCACCCCTTCGAGCGCTTTGCCTACTTGCGGACGTGCCGGACAGACCAGTCCACCACGACCGTCTGCCGCTCCCTACCCCTGAACCACTCCCGCTCCGCCGGTAGCGGCTCGACGATCCAGATCAGGCCGCCAGCTTCCCGAATGTGCGCTTGATCCGCTTACGTCGTTTCCTTGTGGGACGTCCCTTCAACAGGCAAACCTTCGCCCAGGTTCGCTGCCACGTCGTAGGCGTAGCCGCGTCGCCGTTCCCATCCGCCCAAGTCGAACGGCGCGCTATCTCTTTCCAGTTCGGGCGATTGTTTAGATCGTTTGCCAGAGCATCGTGGTTGTCCCACATCCACCAGAACAGCGCAGAACGTCCGCCCTTTCGGGGCGTTCTGGCGGCAGAGATTATCGCGTCGACATCTGGCATGAACAAATCGGAGTGAATCGCGGAACATCGTCTTGTACATTCTAGACTAACTTAGCACAATCTCAAGACCAACTTTAAACTGGATTAAGGGTGCCGTTTGTTATAAGGATTCTATACAGACCACTTGCTCTGCTGCGCAGAGTTTTCAGGGGGATTTTCACCATGTCGATCGACGAAAAGCTTGATGCCATTCTCGCGGGGATCGATGGCCTGCGGAACGACATGCTGTCCCTCCTGCCGCCGCTCGAAACCATGCAGGAGTCGCTGGCGCAACTGGCCGAGCCGGGCGACGGAGACGCTATCGCGGTCATCCACGAAGCGGTCATGGACATTCACGCCCGCGTCAAGGCGATGCCGGATACGCTATCCGCTCGCCTGCGCAGCCCTCACGAGGCGTGCTGACCTTCCGGGCCATTGCCGCGGGTGCGCTGTCCGAAGCCTCGGCTTATACGGCGCACCTGCTTGAGCAGACTCTTCCCGACGAACACATCAAGCTGGCCGACTATTACGGCCGCTCCACCGAAGGCGCATTTCCGCACGTCAGGCCGGACATCGACACGCGCCTTGCAGAAGCCCTTGACCTCAAACCAGGTGAAGCCCTGACCGAGGAGCGCCTTGGCGCGATCCTCTCCGGACGCCGGGCGGACAAGGCCGATCTTCCCGGCAAAAAACAGGCGCTCAAAACCAAAGACGGCAAGCACCGCGTCTCCGGGATGGACCTGTGTTTCTCAGCCCCGAAATCCGTATCCGTTGCGTGGGCGCACGCGAAGACCGACGCCGAGCGTTATTCCATCCTTCAGTGCCATATCGACGCCAACGCCGCCGCGCTCCGGTACGTCGAGGAAACCGTAGGCACCCGAGTCAAACGGAACGGGGTTCAGTCGAACGCCTCGGCTAAGATGGCCTGGATCACGATCAACCATTTCACCGCGAGGGCGACGGTCGATATCACCCGCCCCGACCCTGTCACGGGCGTGGTCGGCACAGAGCTTTACACGCTGGCGCCGAACATGCCGGGCGACCCAGAACTGCACAGCCACAACATCGTCCCGAACCTGACCGTAGGCGAGGACGGAAAGTTCCGGGCTATCGATACGATGCAATTCCACTGGGGGCGCAAGAAGGAGTTCGGCGCGGTCTACCAAGCCTTCCTTGCCGCCAATCTCCGCAGGATCGGGATCGAGGTCGACCTGTGCGACCGCACGCTCATGGCGAAGCTGGCAATCATCCCCCAATACGTCTGCGACGCGTTTTCCAAGCGGACCAAGGACGCCAGGCAGGCCGCAAGGGAAGCGGCGGGCAGTCTCGGCAAGGAGTGGGAAGCTATGCCGGTCGAAGCCCGCGTGGCCATGCTGAAGCGCGGCGCGAAGGACACCCGCCGGGCCAAGGCCGACGACCTCGCGAACTTCGCGGCGTGGAAAGCGCAGGCTGAAGCCATCGGCTGGAAGCACGAGACGGCGGTCACCGGAGCCGAGGAGCGCCACGACCCGGATGCCGCTCTGCAGACTGCCCTGCCGCTGCTGGCGTCCCTGTTCAAGGAGAAAGCCGTCATCTATGGCCCGGAGGCGCGGCTACAGGCGGTGCGCGGGCTGATCCAGTGGGGTATCCGCTCCACGAAGGAGATAGGCGACCTGACCCGGCGCATGGTCAAGGAAGGCGTCATCCATGACGGTCGGCTGACACGGCTGCACTGGGCCGAGACCGACAAGGGCGTGAAGGTCACGACCGCGCTGCATATCGAGCAGGAACGGGAACTGATCGACCTTGTGCGCCGGGCCTACCGGGACAAGTCGCGGGCGCTCACGGAAAGGGAGATCGACGCAGCGCAGGGGGATGTGCGGTACGACGGCAAGGCAGGACAGCAGCAACACGCCGCCACCCGGAAACTTGGAAAGTCCGGCGCGTTCGGGCTGCTGATCGGAGCTGCAGGCGCGGGTAAGACCAAGGCCACGCTCCGGCACCTGACGAACGCCTATAAGCGCCGGGGCTATGATGTCTGGGGAACCGCGCAGGCCTGGCGGCAGGCCGAGGAGTTGAAGGGCTGTGGCATACACGGCCTGAATGTCTGGGCCTTGCAGCCCTTCCTCGACCGGGCTGAAAGCGGGCGCTTCAAACTCGGCAGGCGCAGCGTCGTCGTTCTGGATGAGATCAGTCAGGTCGGCACGCTGGAATTTCTTCGGCTCCTGCGGTTGCAGGCGAAGTTCGGCTTTCAGGTCATCGCCACAGGCGATCATCGTCAATGTCAGAGCGTGACCGCGGGTCCGGTCATCGATCTGTTGCGGGAAGCACTTGGCGACGCCATTCCGGAGATCCTTGTCACCGTCCGCCAGCAATCGGAACGCGAACAGGAACTGTCCCGCATGTTCCGTGACGGCGAGATCGAGCAGGCCATCGGTGCGAAGCGGAAGGACGCCACTGCCGAGCTTGTGCCGGGCGGGTTTGAGGAAGCCGTCGAACGGATCGCTGATCTTGCCGTGGCGGAATCAGCGACCGTCTGCGCTCCAACGAATGCCGAAGCCCATGCCATCGGGAAAGCGATCCGGAAGCGGCGTGGCATCGAGGGCGGAACGGTGTTCAAGGCGGTCGATAAGGCCGGTGATACCTACGACCTGGCCCTTGCAGCCGGAGACCGTGTGAGGCTGTTTAAACGGACACATGCCCTGTTTGGCAACGGACGGGACGGCCATATCGGCAACAACGGCACAGTGCTTGAGATCGCCGAGGTGCTGGAACACGGGATCAAGGTCAAGGCGCAGTCAGGGAAGATCGCGCTCATCAGGTGGGAGCGCATCCGCGATGAGGACGGACGGGTAATGCTGGCCTACGGTGACGCGCTGACGATCGACGCTGCACAGGGCCTCACGTCAGACCGCCACATACTGGCCCTACCGGGCGGATCGAAGAACGTCGATGGGTTCCGTGCCTATGTCGGTATGTCCCGCCACAGGGTTACGTCATGGATCATCGGCTCTGAAGGCGCGGAGATGCGGGAAGCCGAAGGCCGGCGCCCGCTGGGTGTGCGCGAGCGAATCACGCAGGATCACCTGTGGGCGAACGTGATCCGCAACCTCTCCCGGCGGGAGACAAAGGAAACCGCGACCGAGTTTCAGCGCCGCGTGGCTGAACTGAACAAAAAGACCACCGCTGGATTTCAGGCCCAGATGCGCCAAAAGGAAACGCTTGATGTGGCAAGGTTCAGCCTTGCAGCACGCGGTTCGAAGGTCGCGCAGCGGATCGGGCTGCGCATGGCGTTCAGGCCGGCGGCGTAGCCGGCAGGAACGTGATAATCTTCCCGTCTGATTTCACAGGAACAGCGCGCTCATCGTCAACCAACTCTCTCTTAATCTGGTCCTTCATCGCCCTAACATCCACGCCGTAGAATCGTTCGAGTGCCCGGCAGAATGCGTGATCGCTGACGACGTGAGCATCATACGGCTGGAATGCTCCAGACGAGTTGGAGACATCAGCACCAATCTTCTTGACGATGCATAGCACCGCGAAAACGTATTGCTTTTTGTGCGGCCCCAGCTTCCGCGCCAGGTCGTTCAGTCGCCTCCTGATCCGCTGAATTTTCTCAGCATCCATTTCATATAGCTTGAGGAGATCAGGCTTTATTCTGTAGACATTAGCTCTGACTTTCGGCGCGCATGAAGTGGAGGCAAGATAGTCGTCGAATTTTTCCACGTCGCTGGCTCCGCTTAAGGTCAGATTTGCTGAGGGCGGGCCGGCCGCTACTCCGGCTTGGCACGACCGGATTCGAACCGGTATCATACGTGTCGCACCTGTTAACCAGAGGCCGCTAAGCGTGGTCATCCAGGCTCCGCGATCGGTTCTGCTTCCGCATATCGCCGACCAACATCGTCATGTTGCGTGTTTGCGATTTCTTCACGCTGCCGCCCTCAATGCTTGCCACCCGCGTCAGATGGATGGCAAGCCTTCAAAGCGGTTATCATTTCGATCTCTTGCTTAAAGCCTCTTTCCTTTCCAGCCACTCACGTCGCTGTTCAGTCTCCGCAATGTGGCTTTCAAACTCATTCCTGTGCGCCTCAATTAACGCAGCGATAGCAAGTAGTTCATCCCTCAACCGGCATCCTCGCTTAGGGCGGCCATAACCATTGCCAACCTCCCAGGTCAGCTCACGCTGCATGGCCTGTCGCGGGTCGTATTCCCATGTCTTCCACCTGCTTGCCGTATCCGAACAGGTCATGCAGGTCATCATGGCTGCGCGGCGCTGGCCGAGGCTTTTAACGCGCTCAAAATACTCTTCCCGCGTAAGCGTCGAAACCTTTGCAGCGTTATAGCCGCACTCGGTAATACCGCCATCTGTGCGCCATGGCAGCTGCGGCCGTAAAATGTGGTCAACGGGGTCTTTTATCATCTCCAACCCATAGGTATTCAAAGCGCTTGAGTGGGGCTTGGTTTATACGGCGTCTTCCGCACCATGCTCAGAACTTACGGGCCGCCCACTCATTCCAGCCCACCGTGCAGTGGGCTGTGACGAAGGGGTTAGGATTCAAGATGTGTCGCGTCATATTTACCGGCAGTATACATTGCATTCACGCTGTTGAATTCCGCTGGGGCTTCGTATGTTGCGTTCATGCCTTTGTCGCCAGCGCCTGCGGCTGAATTTGCGCATAGTTGCACTCCGTAAAATGGGCGCACTGGCGATACTTCCCACCAAGGACGGCTATCCCTCCAATAGCGGTCGACAAACACGCGCTCCGTGACAGGCGTTCCTGTAATCGACTTGACCTGTTTCTTGATGCGTTCCCACTGCTTTTCAGTAGGCGACCCGTCAATGCCCTCTGAAAATCCCTCAAACCATGCCTTGAATTCGTTCTCTGTCATCTTCTCTTCCTCCTTGGTTAAATCGCCCTGCCGCATGTGTTCTGACGACGCTTAAATAAATGGCCTTTTTCGACGTGCCCAGGTCGCTCCGGCCAGGAGAACAGCCCGCTCAATTACACGAACCGCTTTACGCAGAAAGAATACCAGAAAAACACGCAGCGTACACCACTCACTTCCTGTTCGACTCGCCTTTTTCACCCTTTACTGCCGTGTTCTTTCAGGGCGCCGAGATTATAAACCGCGCCGCCCATGATTTTCTCGTATACTTCAGCTTTGCCCTTATCCGTGCCAGCCGCAACCCCGGCGCGGTAGCTGTAGATCGAAGCCGAGATGGTCAGGGTGATACCCGCGACCGCGGTCAGCACGAGGAAGAAGCTGTGAATGCGCTTCATGGCCCCCTCGCTTTCAGCAAGTTATCGACGTTCTCCGCGTGGACGTTGAACGAAAGCGGCCAGACCCAATGGTTGGCGTCCCAGCTTTCGGGACCGTTGATGTCCTTCCAGAGGTCACTAAACCAAGCGATCGGGTCTGTTTTCCCCACCGCCTTTCCGTTAAGATTTGGAAACGGGCATCCCTCGGCCATTGCATCGCCTCGACTGACTTCCTGCAACCGCTCCATGCGAACGTCGGTCAATCCCAGTGTGATCCTGCTTACCCATCGTGGCATGTGGATGCTGGGCCTGTGCTTGCTCACCCAACCGTCATAGCTGGCCGGATATTGAACATCCGATCCGACGGGTATGTCCCTTGGGCTGAGGTGTTCGTGACAACCAAGCGATTGCCATGTCTCGCGGCACCACAGCAGGTCTCCGGGCTGGCCGTAGGGACACTTTACGTGAACCGGGTTGTTTGTCAGCAAATCCGTAAAATCGGCGTAAAGGTTGCCGTCGCGGATCCTCATTCCGTCGAACGCAAATCGGCTTGGCTCCTCGTTGATTTCTTCGAGACCTTTTGTCCGCCGCGTCTGAACTTTCATGCCGTCAAGCAGGGCGCGAACCATAGGACCGCTGAATAGGATAGGGCGCGCTTTCATGCCGCAACTCTCCGCCCGCCAGCATCGGCACGGACCGAAAGCAGCTTCGCCGTGTTCCTGACGATCTGCCTGCCTTCATGGTCCAACCCGCGCATCAGGCCAATGCAATCGGCAATGACCGGGTCGGCAGTGACTGGAGCCGGATTGCCGTCTCCGAAGAAGAACCCCACCGGCTTACCGAGGAAGTCGGCGATCGCCTTCAGACGGCTGGCGCTGATCCGGTTTGCTCCGCGCTCGTACTTCTGCTGCTGCTGGAAGGTGATCCCGAGCGCTTCAGCGATCCGCTCTTGCGAGATACCTTGTGCCTTGCGTTCCTGTCGTACGCGCGCGCCGACCTCGATGTCTACGGCTTGCGGGCCACCCTTTTTGGCTCTGAAAGTGCGCTTCATTGAGCACCTGCCAATCTGGACCGGACACGGGAAGTGCTCGACGTCGTCGCTTTCAGGACGCCATCCTTCGAGAACTCGAAGCACGTCGAATCCGCACGGGAGTCCGCGCCGCCGATAAAAAGACCGGCCACAGGGATGAAGCTCTCCGGCCTTGCCGCCGACTGGACGAACGTGTAGCAGTCCGTCTCCGAACCGTCGGAGAGGACGGTTATTGTGGTCGGTTCGCCAAGCTCTCCACGCACAGTATGAAGCGTGGCTTCGCCCCTTTTAAAATCAGCAACCTGATCAGTGGTGACGCGCGTTCCGGCCGACACACAGCCGGCGCACAACAGGCATGCCGCAAAAGCGGCTTTTCTTAAATGCATATCATTTCCTCCGTTAATAGTTAGATCAATTACGCAGTGTTGGCGTTGAAGGCATGAGCGGATGCTCAAGCACCGCGAACTCCTCCACTCCAAATACGGGATCGCCGGTCTCGAAATCGACGAATTCAAGGCCGTTCCATTGCCCCTGAATTAGGGTTCGATCTGCCTTAAGCAGCACCAGGTTTGCCTGAAACGGCATGAGACCATCAGTCTCGGAAGCTTTCTTGAATTCGACGGTCAAAGTCATGGCTTCTTTGCCTTTCTTGGCCCCGAAGGGCAGTTAACGTCTCAACCTAAAATCCGTGACGAGCCGAAGCCCTTTCAATCCATCACCAGTGATCCCGTAGAGAGCCGCAGCCAGCGTCTGCGCCGCCTCGAATTTCCCGCCCCAGAACGTCACCTCTCCAATCTGGTGCTGTTGGTGATGGTCCTGCGGGCACATCGGCACACACAGATCATCTCCAGGCTTCAGACCGGTCCCTCCAGCCCCCATCAGCCGAATATGCGCGGCTTGTGTCGGGGGTTGAGCGCCGCATACGCAGCACGGAAGCGAGGCGATGAAACGGCGGTGCTTCTCATCCCTGACCCGCGTCGCAATGCCTATGGCGAGGACGGACTTATCGATCTTCTTCCGTCTCACGCCCCCCCGACTTTCTGGCACTCGCAAGGCTCGGTGCCTTCGTCGCCGGTCTCTTCATCCTTCCACGCGACAAACCCCTTCCCGGAGCACTTGTCGCAGCCGCGAGATTTGGGCGTGAACCCATCATCTAAGGGAGAGGTGCGCGCGGAAGTCATGATGCCCTCCTCGCCCGCATCAGCGTCCTTGGCGGTCTTCTGCCACTCTTTGTGGTGGTGGCGGACGAGATCCTTCTGCGCGTGAGTCAGGGATTCGATCCATGCCTTGTATTTCTCAACGCCCTGAACGGCGTTGTCCTGGCCGTCGCGCTTGAGCCGGAGATACTCCGGATCCACAGCAGCACCAGAACCCAGCCACTCGGCGATCTGGCGTCCCATTTCGACAGTGACCCTTCCACCCGGGACGATGATGTTCCTCAGCCCCTCGGGGATCGTCTTGCAGGTCTCAAGGTCGTAGTAGCCATCCTTCGTCATATGCAGATCGACCGTCATCTCGTAGATGAAGTTCTTCTCTGCTATCGGTTGCCAGCCGACGGAGACGATCTCAGCCTCTTTCCCCTTCCCAATCTGCTTAGATGCATCCTTGGCGCGCAGGCAAAAGATGACCGGTATCGGGGAGCGGGTCAGTTTGTTCATCATGCGCTTGTGGGCCATCTTCGGCTTGTTCCACTTCGCCAGGCCGTCCAGCTCGCGGTTTGAACGGCTCCGCCCGGCTTCGGCCTGATCGATGATCCCGCCCTCGCCTTCCCAGACATGCGAGCCGGAGTCGACGATGATGATGTCCGCCCCCCAGTCTTCACAGTACTTGAACGCCGCGCTGTATTTCTCGGAAGTGAAAGGCGGCTGAAGATCTAAGTGGAACCAGGGTGCGGACACGTTCGCATAGAACTTCGCCCGGCCATTCTCCGTATCCACAACAGCGATCTTGCCGTTTGGACCAACGATCCCGCGTGCCAGCAGGAGCGCGGAATAAGTCTTCCCCCCACCGGACTGAGACCAAAGCGATATTAGCGGCGGGACAGCTTCGCGCTTTGCTTCTGTAATCTTAAAGTCGAAGTCTTCAGACATCTCTCCTCTTTCTCTTAGATTTCCATGATATGGATAGGGAACTCTTCATCCCCGAACTGCTCCATCGGCTTGATATCAAGCCAGGGATCTGTTCCGTAGTGGTGCCAGCACTTCGCAAACCGATGTTGCGCGTCTCGGACAGAGGCTTCCGCGACCTTGTAGGTCTCCAGAACGCGGCTGAACTCCCGGACGCGAGTAACGGGCGCGATCCCGGTCTTCTGGAAGACGAAGATGAATGACCGTTCGACGGGCTCGACTTCGGCATAGGCCTCCAGCCATGCGGGGTCGGCCTCTCCAAAAATTCGGCCTGCCCGCACAAACCTTGACGCGAACCGATCTGCCTCAAGGTAGGTCGCGGCCTGTATGTGGTATTTCCGGCTTGCCATCGTCGCGGCAATGGCGTTGTAGAGAGACTTCCCCATTGGATTGCTGAACGACTTAAGATCAACGATTGCCTTGATCTTGAGGAAGTCGAACCGGGCCTTCATCGGCACCCGTGTAACCGGGTCTATCCAGATGACCGTGACTTCAGGATAGCCGCCCTTGAAGCACTTGCTGGCCTCCGGATCGTTCTCGATCATGTAGGCCGCGATTTCGATCTCTCTGATTTTGTCTGCGGTGAGAAACTCCTTGCCATCGTGTTCGGCAAGGTGCTGCGCTTTCAACTCGTCGAGAATTTCAACCGAAGGATCGGTGACCTTGAGCAGATCGATCAATTCCTGCTTGTTCATTTTGCTCAGACCGGTCGTAATTCCGCAGTCCTTGATACAGGCCGTCAATTCCGAGACCTTACTTACTGCGTCTGGATAGTCGGCTTTATCAAACGCCTCAGCGTAGCGGGAGTAAAATGCTTCCCTTCCCTCCATAACGCGAACACCATATCCCGAGCCGAGCGCCATCGCCTCGGATTCGTTTCCCTCGAACCGCGGGTTCATCCAGCTCTCAGCCCAGAAGTCCATGTTGGAGATGAGCAGCCTTTTTATCCCGCTGGAGGACAGCGCCGGTATTGCGTGATATTCCGCCTCCGGCATACCGAAGTAGATGCCGGGTTCATGCTTCACGCCTGTATCGATCGGCGGGTAGTCAGGAGATGCGGCTTCATCGATAAACCGCTGAACCTCCGACCACTCCATGGCGTCATGTGAGAGAGGTGCGTGTCTCATACATGCCCCCCGATCGCGCGCGCGATCATCCAGGCCGACACGATCACTACGAGCGGCCAGCGATAGGTGAGGATCAGTTCGAAGATCGATAACCCGACACAGAAGACCGCAGCGAGACATATCGCAAGCACTGTGCCTACAAGCCCTAAAAGCTCACTGACCAGCATGGCGCGCCCCCATTGCGTAGAGAAAGCCAGCCGAGAAGGACGCCACCGAGGTGATCCCCATTGCGAGGATGACCAGCAGGCCGGTCTTATGATCGGGGACCGTCATCCATACTCCGCCTGCTACCACGAGGAAGCATGCTGCGATCAGATTGCCCATGATTGCTGCAGGAATTCTCACAGCACACCCGCCACGAGCACGATTAACGCGAAGGCTGCATACATCCAATCAAGGAACCGCCGCTCGGCCCTTAATTGCCGCTCACAAGTCATATTAATGCTCGCTTTCATTCTTGCTCCTGAAGTTTGCTTCGCTTTCGCGCCTTAAAACAACGAGGCCGAGAAGACGGGCGCTTTCGATATCACCTTCATTCCGAAGAATATCAGCCGCTGCTCTAAGCTCCTGAAGCGGATCGCACTCGATTGCCATCCTGTTCCGGTAATTTGTTGTGAGCGGTAAATACGTCATATCCTCAACCTTTAATAACGGAACATTATACCGAAACCCCGGTACAAGAAAGTCCTTTGTAGGTAATTTTATTGCTTTCTTGCCACTCCACTTTCTTACCGCTTGTCCGGTATCAGTTATCGATGGTACTTATTTATCCATGAAGAAAGTGCGCAATAACATCGCGGCGGTTAAAGAGATCAAGAGGGCGGTAGAATTCTACGGCACGCAGCATCTTATGGCTGAAGCCCTTGGCGTTTCCCAACAATGGGTCTCTGATATGGTGAAGAATGCCTACCGCATCACCGCCGAGCGCGCGGACTATATCCACAAACGCTCTGACGGACGAATAAGACGCCACGTGTTGCGGCCTGACATTTTTCTGCCACCCGACAAGGCAGTTTAACGATGAAGCAAGTGAGTTATTCAAAGTCCGGATGGTCGGTAGCAACGTGTAGCTACATCGATCGAAGGCCATTCTATGCACCGCGCCATCTGGTGGCCGGGGGCGCCAACGACAACAGAAGGACTACGGTTTCGCGGTGAAGCCCAACTTTGAAACCCGGAGCAACACGGGTTAGATGCATTCGATGGAGGTTTTCCACTCCCCGCAGCAAGCATTTGAGCGGAAAGGTCCGGCCAACCCTTGGGCTTGTAATTGAAATCAGGGAAATCGAGTGAAGCTGGGAGCACCCTGCCAGAGTGGGATCTTAAATCCGGGCATTACGTCCCAAAAACAAATAAGGAAACGATCATGATTGACGACCAACAACGCGACGAGCTTCTCGCAAAGAGACCTGCGGTATCTGTGACGAAAGAACGGATCGAGAGTGTTATCACGAGTGTCGAATTCGAGCGGATCTCTGACGGGACAATGACGATTTGCGTCGTCACGCTGCGCAACGGATTCCAGGTCGTCGGCAAGTCTGCCTGCGCACACCCGGAAAATTACAACAAGGACCTCGGCGAGAAGATCGCCTACGACGACGCTTTCCGCCAGATCTGGCCGCTCGAAGGCTATCTGCTACGGGAATCGCTCTACCTTTTTGCGCAGAAGCCTGCTCCCACGGACCCCGCTGTCGGAGAAACCACATCAGACGCGGCCTGATTCACCAGAACGCCGTCTCTGGCGGCGTTCGAGTGAGCCAGATCGGCTCAGGCCAATAGGCCCAAAAACAAGAAGGAGAACCTCTATGGCAACCGCCACGAAAACCAAGAAGCCCACGGCGAAAGCAGCGCCGAAGAATGCTGCGAAAAAGCCGGCACCGAAGAAAGCAGCCGCGAAGCCGGTCAAGTCGCCAACAAAGGCTTCCGTCACGGTCAAAGCGAAAAGCCCGATGCGCGGCAAACCCACGCCGAAGACCGCGAAGAAGAAGTGACTTCGCAGGGCGCATCCTCGCGGGTGCGTCCGCCGAAGTCACTCGGCCGCAAGGCCCAACAAGAAAGGGAAAACCAATGGCTGCGAGGCCCAATAAAAAGGCGGAAGCCGACTCATCTGAAGTAAGTGGCGTATCTGGCGCTAGACTGCTGTCCTACATTGAACGCATCGAACGTCTCGAAGAAGAGAAGCGAGGGATCGCCGATGACATCAAGGAAGTAAAAGCGGAAGCGAAGAGCTTCGGATTCGATGTTCCTACGATCAATGCGATTATCAAGCTCCGCCGGCTTACACAAGAGCAACGGGATGAGCAGGAAGCGCTTCTGGACATCTATAGAGCTGCCCTCGGCATGCTCTTTGACACTCCTCTCGGCGAAGCTGCACGGCGCAGACTGTCCGCTCCCCCTCCAAGGCACGATGACCCTGATGGTGCGCCGGGCCACGAGGCGCTGGACGAACCAGAAGACGAGCCGGTTGACCCCCATAGCGCAGTATCTGCGGACGACGCACGCGCGATGGGTACTGAGGCTGCGTTGCAAGGCATTCCGGTCACGCGCAACCCGTTCGCCGCCGGTGACAAGCGTAGGGCCATCTGGGACGAAGCCTGGTGCGCTGCGCTGGGCACGGATGGGATGGACATTCCCGAGCCGTTCAGACGGCGGAAGCCGGACACTCCGCAACCTGATGCGGGGGGCGAGCAATGAGGTCGACTCAGTTTGTGCTCTCCACCGCCTTACGGGATATGGCCACCGTTCTATACCCAGAGGACGCGATCCAGCCGATTTTGCCGCGTGCCGTCCGAGGTGCGGTCCATCAATGGATGACGGAGATCCGGTGCGAGGAGGAGCTTGCCGCTGTCGGGGTATCCCCAAGACGCACCGCCCTTCTGTCCGGCCCTCCGGGGTGCGGGAAGACTACCCTCGCCCACCATCTGGCGGCGCGGTTGGGGATCGCATTAGTATGCGTTCATCTCGACCGTCTCCAAAGCAAATATGTGGGCGAAACGGAAAATAACATCGCGGATCTGTTCGAAAGCGTCCGCGATCAAGCCGGGTCATACATCCTGTTTCTCGATGAGTTCGACGCAATCGGCGTCGCGCGCACTGACGTCTCCCAGGCATCCGATCGGTCGCACAACTCCGTCGTTGATTCCCTGCTTGCAAGGATTGAAGCGTTCAACGGAAGCATGATTGCGGCAACCAATCGTCCGGGCAGCCTCGATCCAGCTTTATGGCGGCGCTTCGGAATGCAGCTCGACATCCCCCTGCCGGGACCTGAAGAGCGCTACGCTATAATCAAGCTCTACATTGCCCCGTTCGAAATGCCGGAAGAGTGGATCGAGGCTATGACAGACGCAACGGAAGCTGCGGCGCCGTCCCTTTTGCGCCAGCTCATGGAAGGCCTGAAGAGAGACATCATCCTTTCGGAGCGCCTGAATTACCCGAGGGACGCCAGGTCTGCCTTGGAAAGAGTGGTCGCATCGGTCGGTCCGCACGTAGATTATTCCACGCCTCCCTTGTGGGCGAGGGAATCCGTCAGGGACCGCATCTGCAAGATCGAATGGCCACCGCCACGAGCTGAGGCTGCATGACCCTCGATACGCGCCTCGAAGACCAGTGTCAGATGGAGACCATAAAGTATCTCGAATTCCTTGAGAACCGGGGTCACTTGACGTTCAACCACTCGCCCGTGGAAGGCAAACGCCCGAAGCATACGCTCTTCAAGCTCATCAAAATGGGAATGAAAATCGGGCACCCAGACCTGGATATTTATATCGGACACCCTCCAAGGATGCTGATCCTGGAATTCAAAACTATGACCGGGGTAATCAGCAAGGCGCAGCAAAAGCGAGCGAATTTGCTGGGCGCGCTTGGCTTCGACCACAGATTCATCATTGCCGAATCATCAAGTGATTGCGTGAACCAGGTCGCGCGGATTTTGAGGGAAGATTATGGAATTAAGGACGCACAGTGAGTATTGCACTTATCATCACATTCAAGCCGAAGCACCCCGAAGCTGAGCCGACGCAGCGAACAGAACGATGCTATGACCGGCCGCACGATCCTGCGTCCGCTCAAATCCATCGGCTATACGCGAGGTACAAAGACCGCCCTGACGTTCAGCATCTGAAGGTAGTGAACGAGGAGGCCAAATGACCCCCTTTCCTCCCGGTCAATTCGCAACGATTTACTGCGACCCGCCGTGGGCGTACCAGATGTATTCCGAGAAGGGATACGAGAAAAGCCCGCAGGCTCACTACGACTGCATGACGCTCGACGAGTTGAAAGCCATGCGGGACCAGATCGTCTTTGCTACAGCGCCGAACTCCGTTTGCATCATGTGGGCGGTCTTCCCGATGCTGCAGGAAGCACTCGATCTAATGGCCTGTTGGGGGTTCAAGTACAAGACTGGCGGCCCCTGGACCAAGCTCACGAGCGGTGGCAAGCAGGCTTTCGGCACGGGATTTATCCTGCGAGGGACTGCTGAACTCTTTCTTGTCGGCACCCACGGCGAGCCCGCCATTAAGAACCGTTCTACGCGCAATTGCTTGTTAACCGGAGATGTACCTGAAAACCTTCTGGACATCGGTGCTATCGTTGCCACCATCCGACGTGAACACAGCCGCAAACCCGACGAAATGTATCCGTTAATCGAGGATCTGTTCGACGGCCCCTATTTGGAGTTGTTTTCCCAGACCGACCGCAAGAATTGGACTTCGTGGGGAGACCAGGCCGGGAAATACGGCGAGGCCGCATGAAAGCTTTTCGCCAATCCGTTCTCTGCGCGATCGCGCGCAAAAATATCCGCTTGATCCCGGCCACGAAATCATCACTGCACGCCGAGTTCTCGAATGCAGATCAACTCGGGCGTGCGCTCGCCAGCCTCTGGCAGAATGCGTATATTTCGCGCCGATGGAATGAGACGCACGACGAGATGGAATACTGCGTCAAGCGCACTGACGGCATTCCGCCCTCCGCACAGCCGGAAGGATTCTCGACTAAAATACACGATAGATGGCTGAGCCAAGTTTAAAAGAGGAATACGTACCTATTTAATCGATGCATTGATTCGGCTACGTTTATGTCATGGTGATGATTCACCACCGGTCTGCAATCCGGTCGTATAAGCTTAAGCGCAGCGCGCTTTAAGGCGCGTTTTTTATTGTCTATGGCGGACCGGTCCGGGGCCTTTCATTGGTTCTTAAGCGCCCTTGATCCCGGCATTGCAGACCGGGCCGGTTCCGCCACCAGAATTCAAGCGGCCATCCAAGGCCGGGAAAGCGCATGGGGAGACGTGACGCCTTGTAGAAGTACAGTAAAATGACTGGCTGGTACGCGATGAAACGCGGCTGGCAGTCGCATCCTGTTTTTGCAGGTCAGGAATATTCTGACCGAGATGCCTGGGTTTGGATTATTGAAAACGCGGCGTACGCCGAGACGTTAGTCAGCATCCGAGGGAACCCCGTTCCCATCCAGCGCGGGCAGTTGTCGTATTCAATCCGTTTTCTCGCGACTGCGTGGGGCTGGCATCGCAACAGGGCTGCGCGCTTCCTCGAACGGCTCAGAAAGTGGAAATTAATCGAGACGGAGGGCGGGACAGCGCAGATCATCATAACTGTCTGTAACTACTCGCTTTATCAGGATGTGCGGGACATCAGCGGGACGCAGACCGAGACAGAGGCGGGACAAAAGCGGGACAGAAGCGGGACAAATAGTAACAAGGATAACAAAGAACAAAGAAAGGATAGTATAGGATCCAAAACTCCTAAGCCTGCTTTCCTGCGTCCGGATTGGATTCCGGAAACCTCCTGGAAAGCATACATGGATCACCGCAAGGCGTTGAAGATCGGCGTGACCGATCATGCCCTTCGCCTTGCTGTCAGGTCACTCGAAAAGCTTCGTCAGGAGGGTAACGACCCGACCGACGTCATCAACCAATCCATCCTGCGCGGATGGACGGGCCTCTTTGCTGTGAAAGGAGATTTTAACCATGGCAGGAAACCAAGTCGCGCCCCAAGCGCGCACGAGAACATGTTTGCCGGCTTCGGCATCCCCGATTTCGAATAGCCTTGAGATGGACATCGAAACCGGGCTTTGGCGGATAACCGACATGCCTCCTATCACGCCGGAGTTGCAACAGGCGGCGCGGATCTCGATGGAGCGCCTGCATGCGGTGCTTGTCCCAGCAACGCGAGAATGGTCGACTGGAGCGATCGCGGCACTTCTCACCCACTTCTACACCGTGCAGCTCCCGGCCGCGGTCTACACCGCGATCAAGAACGACTGGATTGCCTGCCTATCAGGCTTTCCTCAATGGGCGATCGAGGAAGCCCGAATCGAGTGGCTGAAGAACGGAAAGCGCAAGCCCGTACCGGCTGACATCGTAGGCCTTTGCCGGAAAGCCGTTTCGAAAGAACGAGCGGCCCTGTTCCTGTGTCAGCGCATCATCGCGGCTGCAGCCGTCGAGCCTGATCCTCCAATGACACCAGAGGAACGTGAGGCCAGCAGAGCCCGCGTCTCGGAGATGGTCCGTATGGCCCTGGCAGGCTGCGCGCCTGCAGAGAGCGGGGCTATGTGACGGATGGAGCCGAACCAGAGTTAACCCTCACACCGGATCAGGAGAAGGCCCTCGGCGAGATCCTCGAAGCGCGCAAACGGGGCCGGCACTTTCTGCTGTCTGGATATGCCGGGACCGGGAAGACCACGCTGATGCAGCGTGTCGCGCAGGCACTCAAAGCGTCGGGCCAGTCTGTCGCCATGACCGCCCCCACCTACAAGGCCGTGGCGGTCCTCTCGAAGAAGCTCAAACAGTGCGGGCTGGGCGATGTTCCCTGCCTGACGATCCACAGCCTCCTGAGCCTTCGCGCCAAACCATACGGCGACCGGCTGGTGTTCCAGCGTGCCAAGCACGCCGAGCCGGTGAAGGCCGATGTCGTCGTCGTCGATGAGTGCTCGATGGTAGATGCTGATCTGATGGGCCACATCCGGCGCCACCTCCAGAATTCGTTCGTCTTGTTCGTCGGCGACCCTGCCCAGCTCCCGCCCGTCGAGGAGAGGGAAAGCCAGACCTTCGCCACGCCGTTACGGAGTCACCTGGACATCATCGTCCGCCAGGCCGCAGGCAACCCCATCCTCGACGCCGCGACGGCCATCAGGAAGGCGCAGGGCGGTCCGATGGACTGGTCGTGGTGCAAATCTGCGAACGCTCCCCCTCTCGGCGTATACATGCCCGGGAGGTCCGCAGATGCGTGGCTTGAGAAGGCGTTCACATCGCCCGAGTTCGAGGCCGATCCGGACACCTTCCGCTTCCTGGCATGGACAAACGCGCGCGTAGCGGAGGTCAACACCAAGATCCGCCGATTCCGGTATGGCGACAACATCCCCACACCGTTCATGCCGGGCGAACGCGCCCTCATGCGCGCGCCGGTGATCAAGGACAGCGAGATCAAGCTGAACACCAACGAGGAGGCTACTGTCCTTGAGATCGGCGAGGATAGCTTCTCGTATCACTTCGAGGCCTGCGGCGATTGCGGACCCTGGGCAGCCGAGATCCCGAGCTGGCGAGTCAAACTCAAACGCGACGAAGGGGGGACCGTCACCGTCCACACGCCTTCAGATGAAGCCGCCTATAACCGGGTGATTGACCGTATCAAGGACGAGGCGACGTTCGCTCGATACCGGTGGAAGCATCTGCATGACTTCCAGGCCGAACTGGCGCGGATGCAGTCGATCTACGGTATGACGGTCCATACCTCGCAAGGCTCGACTTTCCAGAAAGCATTCGTAGACGTCGGAGATATCCGCCGCCGGGAACGGGATAATTTACTGGAAGCCCAGCAGCTGTTTTATGTGGCCGTCACGAGGCCGAGTGAGGCGCTTTATTTGGTCGGCGTTTGATATTCAGCTCAAAACTGTCGTTGCGGTGTCGTTCCGGTTGTGACATGGTGGCCGAAACAGGGGAGGGAATTATGAGTCAAGACAAACTGACAGATCCAGAAGCGGAAATAGACAACATGATGCGTGAGATGTGGGATAAAACCTCCCTAGTCGCCGCTGCGTTCGTGGTGCCGCCTCGCAGGTTTAGCAAGATGATCTTGGTCTTTGCCCTTAACACAGGACTGTTGACCATCGCTGCCTTCACCTGGCTCAACATCGGCCTCATGCTCACTGGCCACCCATCGCCTCTCCTGCCCCTCGCAATTGTCCTGATCGGCATCGCCGGAGCGGCTGGAGGATGGGCCTATGCGACGGCGCGCGACATATGGGAAGGCGAACGGTGGAACAGTGATGTGATCTGGTCTCAACTCTGCAACGCGCGTGCCGCGCTTGCGCAGGTTGAAAAGGAAAACGCCGAGTTGCTGGCGCGGCTTCGGGCGCGGGATGAGCGGGGCAGGTTTTTCTGATCCAGTCGTCACCATTCACATCCTGCGCGGCGAATGTCTGCAATGCCCGCGATGCCGCAAGTACGACCTTGATTGCGGCAAGATCAAACAATTCCCAGATCTTCGCCTCCGGTGCGCCGACGCCGTTCAGTCGATGATCGACAGCGGAGCCGATCCATATGGACAGCCGAAGGACTGGACCGGATGGATCGAATGCCACGAAGCTGCGCATGCAGGCAGCCCCGTTCGGTCGATGGAAACGACGCACAAAATCGGCCGATTTGATCTCGTATACATGCCGGAAGACGTCACGAGACCGTGCCAGTCGCTGTTTCTGGTAAACGCGTAGTCGACAGAAAGTATTTTGAAAACGCAGCCGCGTGTAATAGTATTGCGAAAAAAGGGGGGAGGATTGTCTGTTTCAACATTAGTTGCCGTCTGGCGCTCCTGATCAGTTCGTCAGGTCGCCCTGGAAACAGGGCTACCGCATGAACTGAGAGGAGAAATAGATGTTTTTTAGAAAGCGGGCTCAGCAACGCCCTGAAGTTCCGGAGATCGAGGGCCAGCCAGCGGGCGACAAGCAATGCGATTTGCCGGATCCCCTGCTGAAGGCGATATGTGAGGATATTATATCGCATCCGGGCGACTATTCGCTCCGTCGAGTCGACAGCGGAAGCTCGACCAAGGCAACCATCTTCGGTGCTAACGATCAGCTAGAGAAGGTCGCACGTACCAAGATCAGCTATGGTCTATCCCTTGGCTATCCAGATAAGGTTATCAACCTTTATACGCTCGGCACCTCGAATGTCTCGGGACCATCCGATAAATTGCTGATAGATCGGGCCATCGAGGCAATCGTTAACCATGAACGAGACGTGAAACGTGCTGATCTCGCGCGCGGCTTAGCCGAGGCTCAGTCCCGTCGAAGCCCCGAGCTTTTAACGCCAAATAACCTACGCTCCGCCCTTCACGCCTTATTCCTGGACGACACGACAGAGGTGCAGCGCGGCATTATCTCGCAGGCCGTCGATATCGCTATCCCAGTTATCGATGGAACGCACGAACTTATCCCAGTCAAACGCTGGATTGATAAGCAAGGCGCCCCACACCGCACGAGAAGGGAAATGCGGGAGGCGAACAATGCGTAACCCTCTCCTCATCATCGATGACGCGATGTTCCGGGTCTTTCAGCCGATCGTTGACCGGTTTCCAAATGCTGGACCGCCAGGTGTCGCGAGGTTTTTCATCACCGGGGCGTTTGTCGCCGGGATGGCCTCTGATGTTCCGCGACATGCTGTATTCTCGGCAGCGATCGTAGCGCTCGCCTGTGCTGCTTGTTACCTCACAGCCGGACTGTCCGGCGCGCGACAAGGACTGAAGAACCCTCGCTACCTAACCGACAGGATTTGGCGGATCGCGCAGTTTGTCTTCGGCTTAATCGGTTTGGCCGGTATGCTTGCCGAACCGACGGTCGAAAACGCTCTTATCGCGGCATATCCCATTCTGCTTACCGCTTACTGGTACGCCGTCGCCTGTGACGTGAATCCGCCGCGGCGGAAGCAGAGCGTCTGGGAGCGGAGGGCTGTTCATGCGTAACCGCCTAAGCTTTGCGCTTCAGACCGGAATTCTAACGGCCCTAATCGTGCCGGTAGTCCCGTTTCCAGCTTTTATGCTGATCGTTATCGCCGGAGCTGCAGGCGGCTGGGCCTATGCCACGGCGTACGGGATGTGGCGCGAGCAGAGCGATTTCGCCGAGGCGCTGCACGACGATCTGGTGAAGGAACAACGTATATCCCACCTTCTGGTAGACGAACTGCGCTCCGATTTAGTGAATGCCCAGACGACAGATGACCATCGCGGTCACACAGGAACACCCGCTGCCGCGGAGTCAAAAGATCAAATTCCAAATCTTCACAACATCTACGACTGGCTTCCGGTAATGAAGATCCGGTTTAATGATCGCGACGCTCACATTGTTCGCAAATTTTTCGCCGGATGGATGCCGCAACCAGTCGATGATCACTACGCATTTCTGCTATCGACCGAGGAATGTGAACCGCTCTTCCTGGACTGCGAACCAGAAGAACTCGCCAACTGCTTCGATACATTAACCAGGAAGGGCTTTAAGGAAAGTGTTAAGGCGCTTTTCCAAGGCGACCACTTCTATCGCTCGGACACTGGGAAATGCCCGCGCTGTAGGCGCTATCGTCCTGAGATTCATTGGAACAACGAGCATCTTGAAGGATCTCCAGATCAGGAGCTATGCGATCGATGCATTAAAGTTTTGAATACATCATTCGGTGAAGCCTAATGGACGGACCCCCAATTACCAAATGCCCGCCGGGCTACGCTCACGGTTACAGCCCGGAAGGCGAGATTTCAGCGCTCGATAGAGATACGTCTACAGTTACGGCTTCGATAGCAACTTTGCAGATCGCCGGAAAATGCGGATACATGGCGGCGAAGAGATATGAAAATCAGGCGCAAGCGAGGCTCGCAGCCCTTCAAGCCGAAGGAAATCACACGCTTCACGAAAGTCTTGGGCAACAAAACATCAACGTTGATTAAAACATCGCGCAGCGGCACAATAGCGACAAGAGTATCTGCATCGGGGGAGATAATGGGGCATGACACAGGCGCATCTTACACGCCTGAATACGTAAAAGCAGTTGTCGAAAGCGCCGGGCGAACACAGATGATGCAGCCGAATGATGGCTGCTGGCCCGGAGGGTATAAGAGCTGCTGGCCTGACGCCCCGGATGACAGTTGGTTCGCCTATAACGCCAACGACGCTCGACCGAAGTTCCGCGCCACTATCGAGCAGATTGACGAAATGTACATGGTTACTGAGAAGTGGCTCCCCCTCATCACCATCCCCTACTACCGGAAAACTATCGTCAGACGGATGCTGACCTACCCGGATTCCGGGCGCCCGGTCTATAACTGGGTCCGGCTTGGACGAAAGCTTCGCGAAGACCGGCGCACCGTAAAGCGCTGGTACGAGGACGGCATCAGACACCTTACGGATCGGCTGAACCAATGCAGCGCATGATCCTGCCCGAGAGCGAAATCAAGGCAGCATACCCCGACTACAAGGATCGCACGCTCATCTTCGGAAACTGCTTCCTGTACATCATCGGAGAGGCCCACGGTCCCTTCAAAATCGCCAAGACCTCACGTCCCTTAAGCCGGTTCCAAAGCCTTTCCATACACACCCATCTCGACATCCGGCTTTGGCAACTCAGCCGCCTGCCCGTGGGCATTGACCGTCAGATCCAGAGCCGCGTGCACAGATCCCTGGAGGATTACGCGATAAAGCGGGACTGGTTCGACATCTCGCTGCAGCGCGCCATAGGGGCAGTCGCGGCCGAAAACCCCCTCGGGCAGATCGTCGACCTTGCAGGCCTTACTTACGAGCGGATGCTTAAAATGGACGTCGAACATTGGGGCAAAATGGGAATTTTGACACTGAATGCAGAACGTTCTTGACAGCGCGAAGTTTTCTGATGTAATTTTCTATTAGGCTGGCCGATTTATATTCTGCCGGCCTATGGTGCTTCCGCACCTACGTCTCCCAGACGTGAACCTCCCTGTTCAAACTCGCTGGTTTCGGTCAGCGCTTTTTGCGCCGCGTAAACGCGGTGCACCAGTTTCTATCCGGTAACCCCCGCCGCCGAATGGCGTCGCCTGCCCACGGCTACGGCTGAGGGCCTCTCTTCAACTTCATGACCAAAGGCTCGCATGTCACGCCGCGACCGCGACAGGAAATACCCTGCCGCTGAGAACTGCCCGTTCCATCCCAGTGGCCACCACGGCCAGGTGATGACCAGCAACGGCCCCGACGTGCGCGTACGCGGCTTCTCCTGTCAGATCGTCAAACGGTATGAGGACCTGGCCAAGGAGTCCCGGTTCGCCGGTCACACCATGCTCGCAGAGCAGTATACCCAGCACGCTGATCACTACACCCGTGTCGCAACAGGCGCAGCGTGAGTATCGTCGCGGCCTTCATATTCGGACATCTGCCCTGCTACGGGCAGTCCAGCATCGCCGTCCACAACCCCAGCACCGGCGCCGTCGATGGGTTCTATGTCGACCCACAGGCGTTCGATGAATTCATGACAATGCAATGACCGACGACACGAGCACCCCAGGCCCCGGCCGCCCCACCAAGTATGATCCAGCCTACTGCGATCAAGCCTATCGCCTTTGCCTACTCATGGGAGCGACTGACGCAAATCTCGCGGAATTCTTCGATGTCTCCGAGAGTACAATCAATCTCTGGAAGCTTGAGCACCCCGAATTTTCGGAGTCCATAAAAGGCGGAAAGACCCGCGCGGACATGCACATCGTCCAGCGGCTCTTCAATCGCGCCGAAGGTGCTGAATGGACCGAAGACGCAGCGATCAAGGTCAAGAAGGAATTCTTCGAGAACGGCAAGAAGGTTCGGACGGAAGAAGAAGTTGTTGTGGTCCCCGTCCGAAAGGCAGCGGCTCCTGATACGACGGCGCTGATCTTCTGGCTCAAGAACAGACATCCAGAACTCTGGCGCGATCGTCGCGAAGTCACCGGCGCGGATGGTGATCCCCTCTGCCCGGATGGATTGAACCTCGCGCTTCTCGCGCCCGAAACATTGAATGAGCTTCTCACAATCTCCCAGCAACTTGCATCCAGCCCTGACGACGGCGCTGGCGAACCCGGAGATAATCCGGCGTGAGATAGGCCGGCGAATTGTTGCCGGGCAGATGCTCCCTGACGTCCCGGTCGCCTTCCGGGAACTGCACGTCAAAAGCCGGTACAAGGTATTCTACGGCGGACGTGGATCGGCGAAGTCGTGGTCGATCGCTCGGGTACTTGTCGGCCTGGCGGCGCGGACGAAGCTTCGCATCATCTGCGCGCGTGAATATCAGATCTCGATCCAGGACAGCGTTCATAAGCTGCTCGTCGACCAGATCGACGCCCTTGGTCTCCGGCCCTTCTACAGGGTAACTGACACGACGATCACCTGCCGAACGACAGGATCGTCCTTCCGCTTCGTCGGCCTGAAGACGAACATCCGGAATATCAAGGGCCTCGAAGGGGCCGATATCGTCTGGGTCGAAGAGGCTGAGTGCGTCAGCGCCGCCTCCTGGAACATCCTGATCCCGACGATCCGGAAGAAGGGGTCGGAGATCTGGGTATCGTTCAACCCGGACCAGGAGAAGGACCCGACCTACCAGCGGTTCGTAAAGCATCCGCCGCCGAACTCAATCGTCCGGATGGTGAGCTGGCGAGACAACCCGCACTTCACTGAGGAGCTGCGGGCCGAGAAGGATCACCTGCAGCGCGTAGACCCCGACGCCTACGAGTGGGTGTGGGAAGGGGCCTTCCGCGTCGCCTCCGCCGCCCAGATCCTCTCCGGGAAGTGGCGCCGCGGCGAACTGGCGATTCCAGACAACGCCGCCGGTCCCTACCATGGGACAGACTTCGGATACGCAGCAGACCCGACGACCATCGTTCGGTGCTGGATCATCGGAGCCGGTAAGGGCACGCAGGGGACGCTCTACGTCGAGCGCGACTTCGGCAAGGTCAAGCTGGAGAACAACGAGATTGCCCCCGCCTTCCGGAAGAAGATCCCGGAACTCGGCAACCAGATTATCTACGCGGACAGCGCGCGGCCGGAAACGATCAGCCACGTCTGCGGTGCTGGCCTCAACATGGTCGGAGCAGAGAAGTGGAAAGGCTCCGTCGAGGACGGCATCGCATTCCTGCGCGGCTTCGAGGAAATCGTCATTCACCCCGAATGCAAGGGGACGATCCAGGAAGCCCAGCTTTACTCATACAAGACAGAAAAACTGACCGGCGACGTCATGCCGGACATCATCGACAAGCATAACCACTACATCGACGCGATCCGTTACGCGCTGTCCAAAGTCATCAAACGCTCCGGGCCTGGCATGGGCTTCCTGCAATTCGCAGCGGAGCAGGTTCAACAACAGAAAGGCACACCACCATGATCGCCATGAAGGCAACACCAGGCCAGGAATTCAGCACGACCCTCAGCCGCCGCTACGTCGCCGACGACAAAGGGATGATTCGGGATGTCCACATCGCCGACGTATCGGAACTTCTTGCCGCCGGCGCGTCGACTGCGACGCTCCCCGCCACTGTAACGCTGAAGGCCCAACCCGGGCAGAGTCTGTACTTCGATGGGAAAACGCACGCGGTTGGCGCAGATGGCCTGATTCGCGACGTTCCGTTCGACGTCGCCGTCATCCAGATCAAGGCCGGCGTGTGCGTCGAGGCGACTGAAAGCGACGAAGTCGGCGAAACACCCGCAGGGGAGACAGCCGCAACACTCGGCGAAGCCCCTTCAGACACGCCCACCGATTCAGCCGTAGAGGAAGCCGGTGAAGGCCTTGCCGAAGCGGATGTACCGGAGCCTGCAGATCATGAAGGTGACGACGCAACGCTTGAAGAAGCCGCCCAGGCCTAAGACCAATCCATGGCGCCGAAGGGAGGGAAGGAGACAGACGTAAGCGCGATTGCCGCGAACCCGTCGCTCCTGGCGCGAGCCAAGGAAGCCGCCCAGTACGTGATCTCAGGCGTCATGCCCGGCACGTGGATGTCCCCGCTTCAGCCGATCCGTCCGGTCGCTCCTGAGACCGTCCAGCCCAGAGCCTTCGACTTTCCCGTCGGCTACAACACCCGCTTCCAACCACGGACGGGCAGGGGCAACTCGTACGAGACCCTGATTGCTCTGTCCGAGACGTGCGACATCCTCCGCCTGGCCATCGAGACCCGCAAGGATCAGATGGAGAAGCTGGAGTGGCAGATCCGCCCGCGCGCAGGCTCCACGACCACCGATGACGACCCACGCATAAAGCAGCTGACCGACTTCTTCATGTATCCCGACAAGGAGCATGACTGGTCGGGCTGGCTGCGCGCGCTACTCGAAGACCACTTCGTCCTCGATGCGGTGTCGATCTATAAGCGCCTCGACAGGAAGGACCGGCTCTACTCGCTCGACCTTCTCGATGGCTCGACGATCTTCCCGGTCATCGACGAAACCGGGCGCCGGCCGATGGCCCCCAGCCCTGCGTATCAGCAGGTCATCAAGGGCGTCCCGGCGATCGATTTCACCTCCGACGAGTTGATCTTCGCTCCCCGGAACGTCCGGAATCGGACGCCGCTCGGATACAGCCCGGTCGAGCAGGTTCTCGTCACGGTCAACATCGCGATTCGGCGTGCCACGAGCCAGTTGACCTACTACACCGACGGCAACGTGTCGGACGGGGTGTTCTGGCTACCCGATACCTGGAACCCGGACCAGTTTAAGTCCTTCCAGGAGTTGTGGGATTCGCTCCATGTGGGGGACCTCGCTGAGCGCAGAAGAGCGAAGTTCCTGCCCGGACAAAAAGACTCGTTTCAGCAGATCGTACAGCCGCCTCTGAAGGATCAGTACGACGAATGGCTCGCCCGCGTCATCTGCTACGCCTTCAGCCTTCCGCCCTCCGCCTTCGTGCAACAGGTCAACAGGGCGACCGCGGAAACGGCACAGCAGGCCGCGCTTGAAGAGGGCCTTGCCCCGATCCAGAAGTGGGTGAAAGGCATCATCGACCGGGTCATCTTCCATGACTTCGGCGCCACGGACATCGAATTCGCATGGCTCAATGAGAAGGAGATCGATCCGAAAGTTGCCGCTGAGATCCAGAGCATCAAGCTCCAGCGCGGCGTCATAACCCTCAACGAGGCGCGGTCGCAGGACGGCCTTGATCCATATGAGGGGGTTGGCGACACGCCTGGCCTTCAGACGGCAGCAGGCTTTGTTGCCCTCCCGACCGAAGAAGACATCGCCGCTGCGAAAGATGCCTCTCTTGCTGCACGGCAGGCTATAGCTGAAGGCGCACCGGACGACGAGGAACCAGCAAAGGCCCACGGCTTAAAAAAAAAGTACTCCGACCCGCTCAAGCGTCCTGCGGCCATCAAGGCCCACAGCGCTATCCGTGACACGGTAAATGCCGTCTTCGACCGGGCCGCGCACCATGTCGCGTCCCAGCTTCGGGGCATGGCAGTCGTCGGAAAGGCCGATGATGAGGACGAAAAGCGCAAGCAGCGCGCGAAGTCCATCGCAGACGACATCAACCTCTTCGACCTGAAAGAGGTGAAGGCGATCTCCGGCGCGCTCGACGATCTCGCAACGGACGTCACGAACGCGGCGCTGACCGACATGGGCCTGTTCGGCCAGGTCGACGCACGATCGACGACATGGGCGACGAAACATGCTGCGGAGCTGGTCACGCAGATCACCGACTCAACGCGCGACATGCTCCGGCAGACCATCGCCCAGGGCTTGCAGGAGACAGACATCCTCGGCGTCGCCGACCGGATTGCGAAAGACTACGCGTTCTCACCCGAGCGCGCGCTTCTGATCGCCGATACTGAAACCGCCTTCGCGAACGGCAATGGCGCGCAGAAAGGCCGAGAGATCGCGAAGGATCTCGGCATCAAGATTAAGAAGGAATGGCTCGATCACGAGGGGGCCTGCCCGATCTGCGTCGAGAACGCGCTCGCCGGGCCGATCGAGATTGAAGACACGTTTCCGGACGGCAGCATGACAACGCCCAGTCACCCGCGCTGCCACTGCACGACAGTATCAGTCATCGAGGACTGACTCGCATTTCACCAGCCCGCCCCGTTCCGGGGCTTTTTTTATGCCCAGAGGAATCACCATGGAAAATCTGAACATCTTCGTACCCATCCAAAAGGTCGATGCGGCCAAACGTCTTGTCTACGGATGCCTTGCGGCTGAGGTGCCTGACCACGCCAACGAGATCCTCGATTACGAAGGCTCTGTTCCGTACTTCAAGGCCTGGTCTTCTGAGTTCGAGAAAGTCACCGACGGGAAGAGCAAGGGCAATGTCCGCGTCATGCACGGCTCCCACGCATGCGGGAAGCTTACCGACATTACCTTCGACGACGCCAACAAGGCCATCATGGGCTGCGCGAAAATCGTCGACGACGCCGAATGGGCGAAGGTCGAGGAAGGTGTCTATACCGGCTTCAGCATCGGAGGGAAATACGTCAAGCGCTGGCAGGACCCGTCGAACGCAGCGCTCAAGCGCTACATCCCGGAGATGGTCGAGGTCTCTCTGGTCGACAAACCCTGCATCCCCGTTGCGACGTTTGACTACATCAAAGCCGACGGATCGCACGAACTCCGCAAATTCCAGGTCGTGAAGGACGCCGAGGAAGTCGGCGTATCCCTTGAACAAGTCTGGAAAGCGAAAGACGGCCAGACCTTCACCAAGAAGGCCGACGCTGTGAGCCACAACGTCGAACTCGCGGTCAAAGAGGCCATGGCGCCGCTGACCAAAGCACTGCAGAGCGCTGAGGAAAGGCTCGCCGCGAAGGAGCAACCTGAAGCGGCCAAGGCCGATGAGGGAGAATCTGAACAGAAGACCGATGAGCCCGCCGGCGAGACGGAAGAGGGCGATACCGCAAAGTCCGACGAAACAGCAACCGACCCTGCACAGGATGAGCCCGCGCAGAAGGCGCTGACACCTGAGGAGAAGGCTGCGGCCCTGACCAAAGCCATCGGCACGGTCAAAGCAAGCCTGACGAAAGGCATCTACGACATCGCCCGGCTGGCCTGCGTCATCGACGATCTTGTCTGGCTGCAGGAAAGCATCCAGTGGGAAGCGGTTTACGAGGCAGATGGATCCTCACTGCCCGCCGATCTCCAGACCATCCTCGGTAGCCTGTGCGACTTCCTGAAGCGCCTTGTCGACGAGGAGACCTCGGAACTCACCGCGGACAAGGCCGACGGCCTCACCCAAGGCCAGGTCGACGCGCTCCGCAAGGTCACGGGCAAGGATGATCTCCTGAAGGACTTCGTCTCTGCTGAAACTGACCTGGAGAAGCTCCAGTCCGAACACACCCAGACACTCGAAAAGCTTGAACAGGCCAACGCCGAGAAAGAGGCGATGACCAAAGCGGTCGCCAAGGTCACAGAGACCATGGAGGCCCTGAACAAGCGGATCGAGCACCTTGAGGCCCAACCGGCTCCGGCCAAGGGCATCAGGTATCCAACCGTCGTCTTCAAAGGCCACGAGGAGAAGGCGTCCGGCGCCGATGCTCCCGTCGAGGTCGACATGTCGAAGTACGAGCACCTGCCGCCGGAACGGGCACGCGCTCTTGCTCGGAAATCCATCGAACACGGCAAGTAAGCCGATCCCCCATTTAAGCTAACGGAGAATATTATGGACTATGAACTTTCGACGGACCCAGTCGTCGTCGCGATGCGCAATGCGCTCAGCAAAGCCCAGGACATGGGATCACTGGCCAAGGCCGGCATCACCACGTCCACCGGTGCTGTCTGGTACGACCTGCGTGCGCCTGCCCTTCTTCACGTCCCGGTTCTGACGCCGATCCGCGAGAAGCTGGCACGCCGCTCCCGCCCCAACCCTGGCAAGGCGTGCAACTGGAAGGTCATCAACGGCCTTCTCGGTTCCGGCATCGACGGCATGGGTTATCTGCCGGAAGGCACTCGCTCCGGTGTGAAAAGCATCAGCGTTCAGGACGCCTTCGCGACCTACACCACGCTCGGTGAAGAAGGCAGCATCACGCTGCAGGCTGAACTCGCCGGACAAGGCCTCGAAGACATGCTGGCGCTTGATCGCCTGCTGACCCTGGAAAAGCTCATGCTGAAGGAAGAGCCCGCTCTGCTCTTCGGTAACCGCAGCACCCAGCTTGGTACGCCGACGACGCCGACGACCGGAACCGTCGCACTGGCAAGCGCAGCACTGAACACGACCTACTACGTGGCGGTGGTTGCTCTGACGGCTGAAGGCTTCGCGGCTGCAAGCGTGACCAACGGCGTGGTCAACGCCACAACGGTCACGGCTGCGGACGGCAAGACCTATACCGTGAACGGGGGCAGCTCCAACAAATCCGCGATCGCCACCCAGGCCGTCACGACGGGCAACGCCCTGACTGCGACGACCCCGGCTATCCGTGGTGCCGTTGGCTACGCCTGGTATGTCGGTACGACGAACGCTGCTGCGTCGCTGTATCTTCAGAAGATCACGACCATCAACAGCGTCCTGCTGGATACCGTCACCCTCACCGGCCGTCAGACCGCGGACGCCATCACCGGCGACCACAGCTACAACGACGGTACGGGATCTGGCTCCAACCAGGTCGCTGCCTTCGACGGTCTGATGATGTCCGCACTGAAGTCCGGAAGCGGAGCCTACTACAAGGCCCTCGCGACCGGCACCGCCGGGACCGGAACTTCGCTGACCGCTGACAACGCGGGCGGGATCGAGGAAATCAACGAGATGATGCTGACCATGTGGGATACCTACAAGGTCGGCGTCACCGAGTTGTACATGAGCTCCCGCACAGCGAACGCCGTGTACAAGAAGATCCTCACCAACGCCTCCGCTCCGCTTCTGCGCTTCAACAAAGACGCGAACAGCGGCGACATGGAGATCTCCGGTGGCGGTCGCGTCGCGGCCTACTTCAGCCCCGTCGGGAATCCCTACGGCGGCGGGAAGGCCACGATCAACATCCACCCCAACCTGCCGGATGGCGTCATCACTGGTTGGGCGACGGAACTGCCGGCATGGTACAAGAACAACGAGACCCCTGCGGTCGCCGAGGTTCTGTGCCGCCGGGATTACTTCTCGACCGACTGGCCGAAGCGCACCCTCGCCACGGAATACGGCGTGTACACAGACGAATGTCTGGCCGTGTACGCCCCGTGGGCGATGGGCGTCATCACCAACATCGCGGTCTAACCATTGGAGGGCGGGGGTAATCCCGCCCTCTTTCACCTTGAAGGAATGCCCAATATGACCGATGAAAAATCCGACAATAGACCAATTAATCTTGACTCAGGATCATTAGACCTGATGTTCGAACCGTTACGACTGGCCAGCGCATACGCCATTGAGCATGGTTTATCGGCTGAGCAAACAATCAAACGAGCCACCGTTTACTTTGATTGGTCAGTCGACATGGCGAGAAAAGTCAGCTCTCCACCTTCCTCATAACGCTGATGCTGACCTCGCTCGATAAAGCAAAGACCTGGCTGGGTGTCTCATCCGACACTGACGACGCCATGCTCACGCGCCTTATCGGGCAGGTCAGTCAGTGGATCCTCTCTCAGATCAACCGACCTTACATCCTGAAGAAGACGTATACCGAGACGTTCTCTGGCAACTGTAAGTCGACCCGGATGCTGAGGAACTACCCAGTCATCAAGGTTTCAAGCGTAACTGTCGGCGGGGCCGCAATCCCCTCTACCGCCTGGTCATTCGACACCGACGATTCTCCACCCGGAAAACCTGCCCTGCTCACTCTCATCGGATACCGGTTCGAAGGGCAATGCACCGTCGTCTATGACGCAGGATTCTTCGTCGCGGATGAAGCTCATACCTCTGACACTTCCGTCGCTGTCGACGCTCCCTATGGTTCATGGGCTGCCGACGGAGGCGTTACCGCAAACGGCATCGCGCTGACGAACGTCGCTGCCAACCCATCAGCCGGTCAGTACAGCGTTGCCGATGGCGTCTATGCCTTCGGGAACACGGGAACGGAAGTTCTGATCTCCTACAGCTACGTCCCCTCGGTCCTCGAAGAGGCCTGTATCGAGCTGGTCGGCGAACGCTACCGGTACAAAGACCGGATCGGGCACGCATCCAAGAGCCTCGCCGGTCAGGAAACCGTCTCATACAGCCTGAAATCCATGCCGGACTTCGTCCGTGATGGGCTGGCCAATTTCAAGCGAATGGTCCCGCTATGACATTCTTCATCTGCCTGTCGATGCTCCTGCTCGGCTACATCGTCGGGCTGGCCCACGCCCCGACGTTCCCCCGCACCCGCAGGAAGAAGGTCGAGACGTTCAAGCCCGGACAGGGGCCGACTCTTCGCAAATGATAACCGTCGACATCACAGGCGACCGCCAGCTGATCGCCAAGCTGGAGGCGATGCCGGACAAGGTGAAGGCGAATCTGACCAAAGCGACGACCTCTCTGGTCCTGCAGCTCGAAGCGCGCGTGAAGCGCAAGCTGAGTGGTCAGGTCCTGAAGGTCAGAACCGGGAACCTGCGGGACAGCATCAGCCACGACGTGACCTCGACAGACGATTCCGTCGTCGGGCGGGTCTACTCCAGCAAGAACGTCAAGTACGGGGCGATCCACGAGTTCGGTGGGAAAACGTCCCCGCACGTCATCGTCCCGAAGAACGCTCAGGCGCTTGCCTTCCAATCCGGTGGAAAGACCGTCTTCGCAAGCAGGGTGAATCACCCTGGCAGCAACATCCCCGCCCGCCCGTTCATGCGGCCATCTCTCGCCGAGATGAAAGACAAGATCATCGAGCGGATGAACCAGGCGGTCACGGACGGGCTGAAATGAACCGCGAGCCGATCATGGAAGCCCTGAAAGCAAAGCTTTCCATGCCCGAATTCAAGACCGTCTCGCGCAGGCTGCGGATGTTCGGAGATGTGCCGCATGCCGAAATGCCTGCCCTCTTCATCATCGAGCCTTCCGAGGCTTACGCCCAGACCGAGCGCCTGCCGAGCAAGACCACCTTCGACGTCGAGCTGTGGGTCTACATCTGCGACGGCGTCGACCAGAACACCGTTCCCGTCACTGTCCTGAACGGATTGCTGGACAAGATCGACGACGCCCTTTCACCAGACCCTCCGCCGCACCCGCGTGTCCAGACACTGGGCGGCCTCGTCTCACATTGCTGGATCGAAGGTCAGATCGAGAAAACGCCCGGCGATCTCGACGGCATCGGCCTGGCACGCATTCCCCTGAAAATCCTTATCCCCTAACCCCATGGAGACCACATGACGACGAAAACCTACGCCTTCGGCGCGGGGTCGGTCATCGCCCTTGTCGATGGCAAGACACCCGTAAAGGTCGGAACCCTGCAGGACATCGAGATCGACGTGTCCTCGGATACCGCGATGCTCTACGGCCAGAACCAGTACCCGGTCGCCATCGGCCGCGGGAAGGGCAAGGTCGAAGGTAAAGCCAAGACCGGACAGATCGACCTGAATCTGATCAACAGCGTCTATCAACAGGGGACGATCGACACCACGGGATATGAGAAACTGGTGGAGCTTGAGGCCGGTGCGGTCCCGTCTTCGACGTCCTACGACATACAGGTCACCAACCACACCGGATTCGTCTCGGACATGGGCGTTTACTACGCCAGCACGGGCGTTCAACTGACCCAGGTTGATGCCGGTTCTGAAGCGTCGGGGAAATACAGCATCGACACCGACACAGGAACCTACACCTTTGCCTCCGCCGACGCCGACGCCTCTGTTCTGATCTCCTACACCTACAAGGCGACCACGGGCCAGCAGATCACCCTGACCAACGCCCTGATGGGCGACCAGCCGGTGTTCGAGCTGTTCCTTCAGGAGGGCTTCAACGACTTCGGCGCGCGCACCAACACCACGATGCGCCTGCACCGCTGCATTTCGAGCAAGCTGACATTCCCGTTCAAGAACACCGACTTCGCTTTGTCGGAGTTCGATTTCAGCTGCTTCGCTGACAACCTCGACCGCATCTTCACAATGGGCATCGGCACGTAATGGATACCGTGACAATCACTTTGGGGGGCAAGGACTATCCTGTGCCCCCCCTTACCTTGGGGCAAATCAAGATCGTTGTCCCGGCGGCGCAGCGCCTCACATCCATGAAGGTCGATGCTCTGCTTGAGGCGGACATCAGCGACCTCACGACGATGGCTTACACCGCCATCTTCAAGGCAACACCGATGAGCCGGCCGGCCTTCGAGGATCTGCACATCACCGTTGACGACCTTGTTTCTGCTTATGCAGTGATCGCGAAGCAGGCGGGGATGGTCGAAAAAAAGCCCGAGGCGGCGGCGACGGGCAACCCGTCGATTGGGACCACATCATAATCCATGTCTGCCAGTCGACAGGCTGGACGATCGATTATGTCGAAGACCACATCACCATGGCGCGGCTTGAATCTCTCTACCGCTACTGGGAGATCCATCCACCGCCGCACATCATCGCCGCCGCGAAAGCAGGCATCAAACCGAAGACCAAGCAGCGGTCAGGCGTCGAAAACCTGCCGCAGATAGGATAACCCCGTGAGTGACAACAACGTCGAGGTAAGGTTCGGCGCCGTCACTGACGGGAGTGTCGCCAAGGCGTCGAAGGATACGCAGGCCTCCGTTCAAGCTGTCTCTGACGCGGTTTCCAACGCCGCGGATACAGCGAAATCGAGCGGCAAGGAACTTGTCACCCTCGGATCGTCCCTTTCGGAAGTCCGGGCTGTTTCCGCCGACGGGGCGAAGGCCCTACAGCAGGTCAATCAGTCTATGGGGGCGGTGCAGCACGCCACGGTAGGCGCGCGCCGCGAACTGATCGTCCTCGCCCACGAAGCCATCACCGGCAATTTCTCCCGAATGCCGGGATCGTTCATGGTTCTGGCGGAGCAGAGCAAGACGCTCCACTCCCTGTTCGGGACGATGTTCACGGCACTGAGCAATCCACCGATAGCAGCCCTCACAGCACTTGCGGCCGTCGTCGGCGTGGTGGCGATCAGGTCAGCCGAAGCCGCCGCCTACATGCGCGACCTCCGGGTGACGATGGAAGGGACCGGAAACGCCTACCTGTTCGATCCGAAGGAGATCGAGCAGTCGGTCGAACACCTGAAGGAATATGGATACTCGGCCAAGGAAGCCCATGCCGCGGTTGCCGAGCTGCACGGCATCGTCAGTCTCCACAACGGCGATCTGGAGCGCGCGAACCGCCTTCTGCCCGATCTTGCCGCATCGCTGCACAGCGTCGAGGCTGCCGCGAAGCTTGAGGCAACGGCCTTCAGCGATCCCGCCCGTGCCTTGGAGATGCTCCGCGAGCAGATGGAGCGGAACGATCCTGACACGCTCAGGACGATCGAGCACATGCTGCAGGTCGGCGATACCGCCGGTGCGACCAGCCAGGAACTCGGCTATCTGGAGAAGGCTACGAAGGACCTCGCCGACGAGGGGATGGGCTTTCTGGCGAAAGCGATGCAGGGCGTCATCGCCATGCTCGAAGGGCAACTTCCGAACGCCATACACAAGGCGACAGACGCGATCCGTGAATTCAATGACGCCGAGAGCGTCATGGTGTCCCTTCCGTTCATGGACCGCTTCAAAGCGTCGATGGGAGGCGGCGGGGACCTGTACCAGCAAGCCAAGGCTGTCAGCGACATCTCGAAAGAGCTTCAGGCAGGCACCAGCCAAGAAGGCACCTACGTATCCCGCGCCGCCATAGATGCGCTGAAGGACCTGAATGTCCAACTCGCGCACGGGGACCAGCTCACCCGCCAGCTGAAGGTGGACAGCTCCGAACTGTCCCAGTGGCAGGACAAGCTGGCGCAGGCGCAAAGGGCCTTGTCTGCCGCGAACGCCCTCGGTGACACAGGCAGGGCGGCGGAGCAGACCCAGAACGTCGCCGCGATCGAGGAGAAGATTGCCGCCGTCAAGCGCCGCGCCGCCGACGAAGGACTGCGCAGCCAGCTTCAGACCATCGACCAGGAGATGGACGCCTACCAGACCGGCAGCGCCGAGCGCGTCCGTATCGCCCAGCAGGAGGTCGATCTTGTCCGCCGGACAGAGGGCGAGAAAGGCGCTCTCTACCGGGAGACGACCAACAAGCTCCGGGCAGAGCAGCGCGCGGCCACCGAAGCGCAGCGACAGGCGCGGTTGTCCGATCTGGATGGCGCGCAGCAAGTCGCACAGCAGGATTACGCCATTCAGGAGCAGAGCATTCAGCTCAAGCGCCAGCTTGGACAGATCAGCGCCACGCAGGAAATGCAGGATCTCCAGAAGCTGAAGCAGCAGGAGTATCTGGTTGAGCTTCAGGCCCTGCAGCAGAAGGAACGGCTCTGGCAACAGGGATCGAAGGAATACCAGAAGATCCAAAGCCAGATTCTCGTCCTTCAGCGCAAGCACGAGATGGAGATGCGCCAGATCGAGGCGCAGTCGATCACCCAACAACAGCAGAAGTGGACGGGATTCTTCAGCGGCCTGAAAAGCTCCTTCAATTCCTCAGTGATGGGGATGATCCAGGGGACGCAGACCTTCGGTCAGGCCGTGGGGAACATATTCCTCGGCCTCGGCCAGGCGGTCTTCGGCGTGTTCGAGGACATGGCCGCAAAGTGGCTGGTATCCCAGATCGTCGGGACGCAGGCGGCGGCGACAAGCGCAAGAACGGAGATCGGCGCCAACGCTGCGGTCGCCGGGTCCGCCGCCTTCGCCTCAACCGCCGCCATACCGATCATCGGCCCGGAGCTTGCCCCCGCCGCTGCATCGGCTGCCTACGCCTCTACGATGGCCTTTCAGGCCGCCGTACCCGGCTTCGCGGTCGGCGCATGGGATTTGCCCTCGGACACGCTGGCGATGGTCCACCAGGGCGAGACAATCATGCCGAAGACCTTCGCGGAAGGATTTCGGGAAAACGGCGGCTTTGGCAGTTCGTCCGGTGATGTGCACGTCCATCTTCAGGCATGGGACGGACCGTCTGTCGGACGCTGGATCAAGAACAACAAACACACTCTCGCTGCGGCTGTCGCCAGCGCGCACCGTGACGGGAACCGGAGCCTCGGAAGGTAATGTCCACAGCCGTTCTCCCCTCCCTTGTCGGACTCGGCTTCGACGTCGTCCGCACGCCCATATGGTCGAACAACATCCAGACCTCGGTCTCAGGGAAGGACACGGCGATCGGATACTGGTCATATCCGAAATGGCAGTGGGAACTGACATACGACGTGCTCCGCAGCGATCTGAACGAATTTCAGGATCTTGCAGGCTTCTTCAATTCGAGGCAGGGCCGCTTCGACACGTTCCTTTATCAGGATGCAGAGGACAACGCCGCATCGCACCAGATCGGCACGGGGGACGGAACAACAACCGCCTTCCAACTGGTCCGGGAATTCGGCGGATTCATCGAACCGATCCTCGCCCCCAACGTCGTCAATCACATCTATCTCGACGGCGTTGACCAAGCGGATGGATGGACAGTTTCTCCATGGGGATCGTCCTCTCCCGGAGTCGTCACCTTCGATACCGCGCCCGATAGCGGGGCGGTCGTCTCCGCAGATTTCTCGTTCTACTTCCCGTGCCGGTTCAACGAGGACCGGCTTTCGTTCAACAATTTCCTTAAGATGATGTGGAACGCCCAGAGCGTCGCCTTCACCTCGGTCAAATGAAAACCTCAACCCCAGAACTTAGAGCCCTCCTTGCCTCCCGGAAGTTCTGGAGCGCCGACCTGTTTACCTTCACTCTGATTACAGGGGAGGTGCTTCGATACACGTCCGGGGACGTCAACATCACGGCAAACGGCTACATCTACCAGTCCGGGGGCGTGTCCGGCGCGCTGTTTGAGCGGGAGGGTGACGGCGCACTCTGTTCATGGAAGCGCGGGCTGGAGGTGGAAACGCTCCAGTTCTCAGTCATCCCGCGCCAGGCGGAGATCAACGGCAATCCTTTCCTGGCCGCCTGCAGGATCGGCGTGTTCGACGGCGCGGAACTGACGCTTGAGCGGGCTTACATGCCGACCTACGGCGATACCTCGGCAGGGACGGTCAAGATGTTCGTTGGCCGTGTTGCCGAGATCGATGCCGGAAGATCTGAGGCCACCTTTCAGATCGCCAGTCACCTTGAGCTTCTGAACCAGCAGATGCCGCGCAACCTGTACATGCCGGGCTGCATGAACTCTCTTTTCGACGCGAGCTGCGCTCTCTCGAAGGCGGATTACGCCGTGGCAGCGACCGTGATTTCGGCGACGAAAACCCAGATCACCGCCACGCTCGACGCGGACAGCGGTTACTACGATCTCGGCGTTCTCACCTTCGACAGCGGTGAAAGCGTCACGGTGAAATCTTACGTTCACGGTTCGCCGTCGACGATCAATCTGGCTTCGCCACTCTCGACGGCACCGTCATCCGGAGACGGATTCACGATTTACCCAGGCTGCGACAAGCTTCGCACAACCTGCTCAGCGAAATTCTCGAACATCGACAACTTCAGAGGCTTCCCATTCATTCCGCAGCCAGAGACATCGCTCTAATCCGCAATGACGTGGTTGCCGAGGCGCGGACATGGATTGGGACCAGATACCATCATGGATCAGGCGTAAAAGGGGCCGGTGTCGACTGCCTGATGCTGATCGTTCGGACGGGCCAGGCCGTCGGAATCATCCCGAGGGACATCGTCATCCCGCCTTACTCGCCGCAGTTCAACCTCCACCGCGGCGCCGAAACGTATCTTGAAGGGCTGCTTGGATACATGCGCGAGGTCGACACACCCGAACCGGGAGACATCGCTCTCTGGCAGTTCGGGCGATGCTTCTCCCACGCCGCGATCGTCAGCCAGTGGCCGCGCATCATCCATGCCCACACCCGGGCCGGGGTCGTCATCGAAGAGAACGCCGATTCCGCGCGCTGGCTGATGTTCGTGGGGAATGATCGCCGTGCGGTGAAATTCCTCTCGCTCTGGTAAGACATGTCGTTTTTCGGGAAACCAAAATCGCAGGCGCAGCAGCAGCCGGCCTACACGGGGCTGTCTGTGCAGACGTCGAGCTATGGCAAGGTCGTGCCGCTGGTCTACGGGACGATCAGGATCGCCCCGAACCTCATCTGGTTTGGCGACTTCCAGGCGATCTCTCACACCTCCTCCGCCAGCGGAGGAAAGGGCGGCGGGTCGGCCAGCTCCACAAGCTACACCTACAGCGCGTCAGTCTGCCTCGGCCTCTGTGAAGGTCCTATCGTCGGATTCGGGAACTTCTGGGTCGACAAGGCGGTCTATTCGGTCAACGGGAACCAGTACGGCTTCGACGGTTCGTACGACCAGGAGGCATGGGGCTATCTGACGTCGGTCCATCCAGACCAGGCGCTGAACTACCGCGGCATCGCTTATGCGGCAGTCGCCTCTCTCGATCTCGGATCCAGCCCGAACCTCTCGAATTACAATTACGAGGTGAAGGGACCGTACGCCGATACCGTCGTCGGAAAGGCAGACGCCGACCCGTCACAGGTCGTCTCCGACTTCCTGTCGAACCCACACCACGGCGCGGGTTTCCCGCTCGATCGGATTGGAGATCTGACACAGTATCAGGACTACACGCTCGCCGCCGGGCTTCTGGTTTCGTTCGAGCTGTCGCAGCAAGCCACGGCGTCATCGATTCTGGCCGATCTCGCGACCGCCACGAACAGCGAATTCGTCTGGTCCGAAGGCGTGCTGACGCTCGTTCCTTTCGGGGATGAGGAGTTGACCGGCAACGGCAAGACTTACACGCCGCCGTCTGAACCGCTTTACGACCTGACAGATGACGACTTCATCGCCATCGACGATGATCCAGTCAAACTGACCAGGAAGAGACCGTCCGACGCCGTCAATGCAATCCAGTTGGAATACGACAATCGATCCAACTCCTACGCGACGGACATGGTCGAGGCGAAGGACCAGGCCGCAATCGACCGATATGGGCTTCGGACTAGCGCGGCATCCTCTACCCACATGTTTGCCGACCCCGGCGCAGCCCGGACGTCGGTCCAGCTTCAGCTTCAGCGGCAGTCCGCTAGGAATGTCTACACGTTCACGACGGACGAGCGGTACATCCTGCTCGACCCGATGGATATCGTCACTCTCACCGACCCGGGACTCGACCTTGATCGTCAGTGGGTGCGGATCATCGATATCACCGAGAACGACGACCGCACGCTGACCTTTACAGCGGAGGAATACCTATCGGGGACAGGTAGCGCCGCCGCTTACTCCTACTCGACCGGGGCGGGATACAGCGCCGACTACAACGCCGACCCCGGTGATGCGAACGAGCCGATCATATTTGACGCGCCAGTCGAACTCTCCGCCTCCGGCATCGAAGTATGGATGGCCGTGTCCGGCGGAGAGAACTGGGGTGGAGCGGACATTCACATCTCGACGGATGGGGACACCTACAAGTTCGTCGGCACGATCAACGGGAAGTCACGCCAGGGCATCCTGTCATCCGCGATCCCGGCGACGACTGACCCAGATACCCTCAGCACGCTGAGCGTCGATCTCACAGAAAGCGCGGGCACGCTGCTGTCTGGAACCAAGGACGACGCCGATCACGCCAATACGCTGTGCTATGTCGATGGTGAGCTGGTGGCCTACCAGACGGCGACGCTGACGGCCACGAGCAAGTATGACCTGACATATCTCCGGCGCGGGCTTTTCGGAACCGCGATCGCCTCACACGCCCTTGGCGCCAGCTTCGCAAGGATGGACGACTCCAAGTTCGTCTACTCCTACGACAAGGATCAGATCGGCCAAACGATCTACGTGAAGCTCGCCTCCTTCAACACCGTTGGTGGTGGCAAGCAGTCCTTGGCCGACATCGACCCTTACACCTACGTCGTTCAGGGGCCGCCTGTACCTGGTAACGTCAGAAACTTCGTTGTCAAGCAGAACGGGAACTCGGTCAATTTCTCCTGGTCGAAGGTCAGCGACTACGCCCTGAAGGGCTACGATATTGGCTACGCGCCACAGGGATCGACCGACTGGGGCGACTTCACGATGCTCACCGAGGCCGGATCAGGCACGGAGATGACGAACGCCGCGGTTCCCCCGGGGACATGGACGTTCGGGATCAGAGCGCGGGATATCGCCGATCAGCTTTCGCCGGACATCTCGACCTTCGACCTTGTTGTCCTGAACAACAATGACACGACGACCGTTCAGAAGCAGGAGCCGGGATGGGCCGGAGATCTGCACAACTTCGTCCGGCACTGGACGGGCGTTCTCGTGCCCCAGAGCACGACGCTTGCTGATGAGAACTCTGACTGGACCGTCTTCGACACCTTTGTCCCCGATCCCGTATCCGAGGCATGGTACACGACGCCGGTTTATGACATCGGCTACGAGAACAGCCTTCGGATCTACTCGGTAAACCAGTTTCAGGCGGGACCAGGCGAATCGTCCGGCGCTGCAGCAACAACTCAGATCGACGCATGGTCTTCCGGGTCAGACCCGGACGTTTACGTGCCGTGGACGATCGGCACCATTCCGGTTCGCTACCTCAAGATGCGGATCACCTACGCTCCCGAAGCCGGGTCGGTGGCTGCTCTCACAGACTTCACGTACACGGTCGACCGATCCCCGGTCATCGAACAATCGCAGTCGGTCGCGATCGCACCGGGTGGGACTGCAATCACCTTCCCGCAGACCTTCCACGAGATCCCGAAGGTCACAGCGACACCGGTGAGCGATACGGCGGTCTATGCAACGGCGGCCGACATCACGACCGCCGGGTGCACGATCCACATCTGGAATTCGGCGGGGACAGACATTGGCGGAACTGCAAACTGGAAAGCGACAGGGTATTAGATGACGGCTGAATATGGGCTTCTCGATTTCACGTCGATGACGGCGACCGAGTACAAGAACGGGATCGACAACAACAGCGTCGTTGGAAAGCGCTTCATCAATCGCTTCGCACCCCACGCGCAGACGACACCGAATATGACGGTCCGCGTGGAGCCGGGAGACCTGTTCGACGGGAAGACGCTGACCGAAGTTGCCGCTCAGGACACCGGGACCATCACCGCGCCCGCCTCTCATCCGCGCATCGATCGCGTCGTCCTCGAAAACAAGACCGGCGTCATATCTGTCATCACAGGGTCGGAGTCGGTCACTCCCGCAGCTCCGGACATAACGAGCGGGTACTCACCTGTCGCGCAGATCCTGCTCGATACGACCACAACGGCCATCACGAACGATCTCATCACTGACGAAAGGGATTTCGGGGCTTTGACCGTGGGTGGGTTCGGGACGAAGCAAGACATCTCCTCTGCATCCACCTGCGATGTCGGCACCATCGGTAGCCATAACGTCAACATCACGGGGACCACGACGATCAGTTCGTTCGGCAGTTCGGCGAACACCCTGTCCCCCCTCTACTTCATCCAGTTCGCCGCGTCGCTGACCCTCACCAACAGCACGGCGCTGCAACTGCCGGGCTCTACTGACATCCAGACCCAGGCAGGTGACACGGCCTTCGCGGAGTACCTCGGCTCTGGAAACTGGAGGTTTCCTATCTTCCAGCGGGCAACTGGTTTGCCTCTCTTCTCCAGGACGAAGACGCGGCAGATCCTCACCAGCGGGACGACCTACAACCGGCCGGATGGCTGCACCCGGATCGAGGTGCGGATGAACGGCGGTGGTGGTGGCGGAGGGGGTGGCGGTAGCGGCGCGTCTCCGGGTGCCACTGGCACGGCAGGGGGCAACACCAGCTTCAACGGCATTGTCGCCAAGGGCGGGGCGGGCGGGGCAGGCGCAGGAACCTCTACACTCGCTGCCGTCGGAACTCCGGGTACTGGTATCGCCACTTTAAGACGACCCGGACAAGTCGGGGGCTTCGGCTTTGTCGCAGGCGGAAACGGCGGTTCCTCTCCATTCGGAGGCGCAGGGGCCGCAGGAATACAAAATGGAACAGCAGCTGCGGCCAACTCAGGCTCGGGTGGTGGCGGCGCTGGAGCAACAAACCTGACGTCATCCGGCGCGGCGGGCGGCAGCGCAGGCGAATACGCCGAAATCGAGATAAACAATCCCGATCCCACCTACCCAATCGCCATCGGCGCGGGGGGTAACGGAGCGAGCGGATCGTATGTCGGCGGGAACGGCGCATTCGGGATCATTATCGTGGACGAATACTATTAACGAAAAGGAACAATCATGATTAAACGCCTGATTTTCGCGGCGATGCTCGCTGTCCTTCCCGCTGATGCCTTTGCCCTGACGGCTCTGCATGTAGAAACGGCGAACGGCAGCTATGCCATCATCCCGTCGGACACTGTCAATGCGCGCGTCCTTGCCGCCAACACAGCGGAGTCCGCTCTCGTGCCGACATACACCGACAGCATGGGCCGGACGAAATTCGCGAACTACGTCCTGTTTTCGCCGAAGGGTTGCGACTTCTACGCAGGGTTCAATGGGACCGCATCGGTCCCTGCTTCCGACGTGACCAATGGCAGCGCGTCGGAGATCAACCCGACGATCCGCTACCTTGGTGGATCTTTCGCCTCGATCAGCCTTATATCTGACAGCGCCTGCACTGTGGGCCTCTCCTTCTACAAATAACTGCGTAATCCGCCTTTCGGGGCCAATCAGAAAGGCTCAATGCCATGTCCCTGCCGCCGGATGATCTTATAACGATTACCCATGAGACATCCGAGGGGCTTTCCCGGATCTGGTCATACGACAATATCGCAATCGTCGTCCTGATGCTTTGCCTCTGTTTTTCCGGTTTGTTTAATATAATATTACTGAGGGCTGTCCTGAAATCATGGCCCGACATGGCCAAGCAGTTGATCGCAGCCATGGGCGCATCGAAGGACGCCATGACGGACAATGCCATCGCTCTGACCAAGCTGAACGAACGGATAGGCCATCATGATTAAGAACACGTCGGAAATGCAGAAGATCGCAATTCAGATGCAGCAGGTCGCCGAACAGATACGTCTGGCTTCGATGGAGACCGTGTCCCACGTGAAACTGAACGGTTACGCTCTCGATCGACTAAAACCCAGAAAGCCCTGAATGTCGTTCTGCCTATCGAAGAAGTCGCTTGGTCATTTGACAGGCGTCCACCCTGACCTCTGCCTCGTCGTCCGCCGCGCCATTGATGTCACGCCCGTCGATTTTACCGTCCTGGAGGGGCTTCGGAGCGTCTCTAAGCAGAAGGAGATGATGGAGCAAGGCAAGTCCAGGACAATGCGCTCCCGCCACCTCACAGGCCACGCAGTGGACGTTGGAGCGTGGGTTGAGGGGCAGATCGACTGGAGCTGGGACTTCTACCCAAAGATCGCTTCCGCATTCCGGGAAATCTCCATAGCAACCCATATTCCTGTCGTGTGGGGCGCGGTTTGGGATCGCACTCTTTCCGAGCTGTCCGACGACCTTGAAGCCGAGATCACCGCCTACAAAAAGCGCCAGCGCGCGCGAGGCATCAAAAAGCCGCTGATCGACGGCGACCATTTCGAGCTTCCGCGCTCCGTTTACCCCTGAATGTTCAGACGCATCGCCGCTTCTATCGCCGCCATCCCCGGATTGGTGGCGGAATTCCTGTTTTGCGGGGAGGAGGAAGAACCGCCGCCTCGCAAAATTTCAGATCCAAGGACTGAAAACATCTCAGAACTGCTCGATGCACTGCGCAACGGGCGACTTTAACCTCCAGAGAAAGACCCAACCATGACCGGATTTCATCAAACCTTTTTCGGCAAGCTGGTCGACAAGATCGTCGACTTCTTCAAGAACAGCGCGGAGCCATACGTTGAATCGCTTCTCGATCCCGTAGTGCCGGAGATCAAGGCGCTGACCGAGGAAGAGGTCAAAAAGCTGGCCTCTGCCGCCTTCGACGCCATCAAGACCGCCGCGGCGTCAGGCCTGAAGCCCGAAGCCTGGCTGGACGTAGCCTACGACGCAGTTAAGGCGATGCTGCCGGAGATCGGCAAGGATCTGTCGTCCACCGCGATCAACCTGCTGGCCACGATCTTCCAAGGTCACGCCAAGGCCGACGCTGTGGCTCAGGGCACGACCGTCGAGGCCATCGTCAAGGCCGAAGCGCAATGAAGGCCATCCTTGGCCTCATCCTGAATTGGGTCGTCTCCCGCCTCTTAGGCGGGGGCGATACCCAGACCCGCAACGACGATATCGCGCTCGGCCGGGCGCAGAACGAGCTTGAGCATGTCAAACAGGAGAATACCGACCGGGCTGCGCTCGATAGCGTTGAGCCTGTGTCTCCCGACGCTGCTGCTGACAGCCTGCGTCACGGCGAGTTCTGATCCGCCCGTAGTGACAGCCTCACAGCGGCCTCAGCCGCCCCTCTACGCCTATTCCCCGGCGTTCCAGACCCGCGCCGCCGCCGAGCTGGACGCCCTCTCACAGACCGCCTGTGACCGTCAGGAGCCGACACCCGGTTGCTCGGCCATCCGGCGACTGATCGCAGACTACAAAACTGACCGCGACGGACTGCGCACGCTCGGCGCCAAGCAACAATAATCGAAGGAATCTGCCCATGCCCGCATTCTCTGGTCATTCAGGCCCGTTCGCCGGTCACGCATCCGCCGTGAGTGGCACAGGTGGCCCGGTCAACACCGTCCCCCCGGCGATCACCGGCACCGCCGAAGTTGGCCAGACGCTGACCTGTTCTCAGGGAACATGGACAGGCGCGAGCATCACCTATGCCTACCAGTGGTATCGGGACGGCGTGGCGATCAGTGGAGCGACCAGCAGCACGTATACGCTCGTGACGGCTGATGCTGAAACAGCGATCTCATGTAAGGTGACCGCAAGCGTGCCGGTGTCCTCAACAGCGCAGAGTGATACGGTAGATATTCCTGCGCCTCCGACCTATCAGGTTATTCTAATGGCGGGACAATCCAACAGTGTCGGACGATACGCATATACGTCGCGCGATTCTTCCGAGCTGGCCGCGTTGCCGAATATCAAGCAATATCCGGACATATCGAGCGACACTGGAACATACCGAACTTTGCGGGATAACGTCCTGCCACTTTACTTCCCCGAGAATGCGATCGCATCCAACTATCATAGTCCGGCGGAACACATTGCCCGAGTAGTGGCAGCACAGCATCCCGACGACATCATCGTCATCATTCCCGTCGGGTGGGGTTCGACAACGCTGGTCACGACGAACGGTTCTGGGACGACAGGTGCGCCACAATGGATTGAGCCAACCGGGAATCTGAACATTGCGGCAGTAAACCAGGTAAACGCCTTCATGTCGGCATACCCATCGGCCGTCATTCACTCGATGCACTGGATTCAAGGCGAAAACGATGCAGGCGGTGGAACGCCAGCAACGGAAACGCAGTACTATGATGGTTTGACCGCCCTCGTGAATGGCTGGCGCACACGAATTACGGGTAACTCTACCGCGGTTCCGTTTGTGATAGGAAGCATGGTTCCAGCCTATGCAGGAAGCGGGAGCGGGCTGGATGTTTCTACGGCACAACGCAATGTCGCCAACGACCTTACGAATGTTCATTATGTGGATACCATTGTGGGCTTTGACGACGGATTGCACTACATCCACCAGGGGGCCAGCAGCCTGGGGCTTGCCATGGGAAGGGCCGCCTGTGGACTAACCACGGGTAGCATCCTTAATGACAGCTTCGCGTCTCTTGCAGATGGAGCCGATGTTTCAACGCTTGACTGGGCATATCGCTCCGGAAGCGGCGTCGTCGCGCAAAATGGGCGCATCTTCTTCCAGAGCACGGCGCGTGCGATTGATGCGCCAGTTCAACCGGCCGGGATTAACGACTATGCGGTCGGCGCGCATTTGACATTCCTGCCATTCTCTTCGCAGGCACTGAGCCTTCGCGGGCGGGCAATTGGATATTCATCCATGACCGGGTACGAATTGCGGTTCTCATCCGGCACGAAAACATGGTCACTGATACGCTTTGACGGTTCCAGCGCCTCCGGTTCCGGTGCGGCAACTCTGGGAAGCTATGTTGACAGTACCCTCACGAGCGGCAACACACGCACCGCCTACCTCGACATGCGCGGCTCTACCATTCGCGCAGTGATTGACGGCGTTGAAAGAATTGCGGCAACCGACGCCACTTACAATTCCAGTCTCGGCGCGTGCGGGCTTATCGGCAACGGATCGACCACCACGACCGGGATTCACGTCGACAGCTTCACCATCACCACAGACGCAGTTTAGCTGCCTATCCTCCCACCCCCTCGACCCCGCCAGTCCCTATCCGGGCTGGCGGGGCCTTTTTTGCGTTTTGGGCTCACTCGGATCGTCAACCCGGCTCCTTCTCGGAGAGAATGCGGTCGAGGTGGCTCAGTGCACGCTAAGCGTCCGCGGCGCTTATTGCTCACGAGCACCAGGATGGGGCAGAGTAGTCGCTGGTCGAGACAAGCAGGTCTACAGAGTCTGTCAGACCGGACGTAAGAAGTGCGATAGCGGACAGTTGGTGATCGCTGACCAAAGTCTATTCATGGCTGATGATGCTGAAGGAGACGTCCTGAATGGATTCGCCAAAGCCTGCTCAGAAGGATGTGCGGCAGCGAGAGTATGAAGAACGGCTCCATAGCAGACGTATGCAGATTAGACGATATCGACAGATTGAAAAGAATGGAGCCCGCTTTGGCACATATGGCTTTTGTTTTTGGCACCCCGTTATGGGAAGGATTACCGCTGTTATCGTTGCCGGGCTAGCGATGGCCTTCATGACTATAGTAGCGAAAAACGCCACTCCGTATGTGGAATTTTCTGAGATTACGCAACGCGCCCTTATCGCCACGTTTGTTTCGTTTGCAGGCTTAGCGATAGTGACCCCTCCCCCGCGCGCGGGCTTAGGTTTCCAGGTTGGTCTGATTTCCGGTCCCATGGTTGCTTTTTGCCTTTGGATCGGCGCGAGCATTTGGCATTTCGTACTAGATGGTAACTTGGCGAGCAATGAGATGCTGAGCGCTGGAATTGTCCTGTGCACGCCGCTGATGATGGTATTCGCTTATCTGTGCAAGCTCTTCAGCCGAGAACCCCTGATTCCTCGCGGTGAGCAATTCTTTTTCTTCAGATCAGGCAATCTGGATGACCCTCCTGAAGAGTTCTCCCTTCCCGATCAGAATCTCGGATGGCCATTGTGGCCTGTTATTGTCACTTTGCTCGGCCTCGCGTTCGGTGCATTCCAGACCGCCTGGGCCGTTTTCGATTTTCCGAGGATCAAACTCTTCTAGTTCGCGCTACTCGACTGCTTAAAACGGTTTAAAGGCTGCCGGAGGCACTCGCATCAAGTACATGAACTTATGACTAGCTTCCTGACAGGGGTGCGTGGTGCATCTCACAATCCAGGGGTGTGCCGATGATCTTCCTTGAAAAGTCGTGGGCAGAGCGCATCGCGAAAGCCAGGTTGCGGCTCTACCAAGCCATGGGGAGGTTCACGATTTCAGGAACGGTGGGAGCAGCTGCTATTTTGGCCATTGGCGCCCCATTGGGATGCGATGCATCTTCACTGAGTGGGTTCCAATCGTTATTCCAGCTTGCCGCCGCGCTGAACCTCGCTATCGCAAGCTTTGACACGTTGTTTGGGCGCGCTACATCCATCGAAATAGAAGATCACGCTAGAAGGATTCTGAGAGACCTAGGAGAATTCCGGGAGCAAATCGAAGAAGATCTCGCCGATACTGAGATGATTGAAGGGGCAGGCTCCGATCCTGATGCAGATCAGTCCGCCGCTCGGAAGGCAGAGCTTTCCGATATCAGGGAGGAGATCACCAACGCACTTACCAGAGCGCAACACATCGCGGGCCGCGCCTGGTCTTTCGCAGTCGTAAGCCCCACGCGCGCCGTTAACGGTTACGAGGCGATTTTCGCAACTGGTCTTTCGCTCGCAGTTTTGTTGATCCTCTCCGTTTATGCGGAAGCTAGGCCCGCTCCCATTTTAACGAGAGCCGTTATAGGGTTCATTGCTGGATTGGTATACAGCCCGCTTGCTGTCGTAGGTTACTATACAATCGGCTCTATCGATGGAACTCGTAGGTTGAAAGGCGATTTATTCAAACTGAATCAGCAATTTATACGTCTGTCGCGCCGGATCCATCAAATCGTCAAAGCGCGAGAGTGAAGAAGATACCGCCAAGGAGAGCTTAGTTGCGCGATAGGCTGCTGAATGTAATCGGGTTAATGTGCATCCTCCTCGGCGTTGCTGGCCTGGGGTTTGCTTTCCAAGGATTCGCGTTCGGCGATGATCCAAAACAGATTCTTGGGATCGGGTTTTTTATAATCAGCGTCATCCTATTTGCCTTACTGCCGCGTCGCCTTCATGCCGCGTTGAAGGACTGGCAATCTGGAGTAATTGGAATTATCGGGTTTACTGGTGTTTGTTTGACCATCTGGGCTCAAAATTACTCAAGCCTACTTTCTGAAGAGCGACACAGAGTGGAAACCTCTGAGAATCTCCGCGCTGCTTTCACAGCGGAGGCTTTCTACCTGAGGCAGGATATACACATCCGCGAGAAGCTGCTCGCCGACAGCAGAAGAAAGTCAATGCCCTTTTACCTCGACACTACACTTCATAACATGGTTCTCAATGCTAATGCCGCCTTTCTCGCTGCATTGAGTTCGGAGGAAATCGCTGCACTCTATCAGATGTACCAGGTGGAGGTGTCGTTTATAAGCAGCATTAAGTCTATGGAATTTGACCAGAAGGACAAGTCACTCATCCGAGTGACGCTACCTCCGACCCTCGATCAGGTTGCCAACGGTTACGAATTTCTTGATAAGCTGGCGGGCGACGCTTTGGTTCAGATGATGAAGCAGCATTGCAAGATCATCGAGTGCTCGCCGCAGGAGATGGACGATCTGCTTCATACATTCGGCGTCGCGCGTACGGCTGCTAGCGGGTACCGTGATCCTGAGCCACCTTCACCGCCAGTGCAGCGTTCAAGGTGATTGGCCCTCTGGTCGGCCGAGGCGTTGCCCCCTATCTTCGATCAATGACAACATCATCAGACCATAAACCGGGCTGGGTGGCGACACTCGCACCCGACAACCCTCACCGCGACTACTGGGAGCGGGCGCTGACCGCTGGCTTCGACCCATCGTTTGAAACCATCTCCACGCACGATAAAACTGCATGGGTGCTGCGCTCAGCACGCTTCGAGCACATCACAGAGGCTCTCGAAGTCAGAGAGATTGCAGAAGTCATTATCGCGCAGCTGAATGGCGCCCAAGCCGCGCTGGGGGATCTGGATCCTCTTAAGCTCCATGGCGTCGGCAAAGTCGATTACGATGGCAGCTTCTCGACTATTGTCTTCGGGGAATTGACCATTTGCGCCAAGGCGCACATGGCAATTGGGTCAGTTGAAGTCAGGGATAGCCTCGGCAACTTAGTCCCCCCTCCACCGCCGCGAGCCTCGCTAACCCAATCATGGATACAGGCCGCAAGAACCGATGACGATATCGCGGATCTGCTTCGTTATGCAGGCCATAGTGACAACTGGTATGACATTTACAAGGCCATGGAGCTGCTGTGCCGGTTGGCAGGCGGTAAAAATAAGCTCAGTAGCATGCTTGGCGATTCCGCAGGTGCGGTAGAGCACATGCGCGAAACGGCAAATATTTATCGTCACGCGCGGCCCCACAGGACATTGGTTCCGACCACGTTATGTGCGGCAAAACCGCTTCTGGCGTTTGCGATTCGGACTGTTCTTGCCAAACGCGTACCACCTTCCTGATCGGCACAGTCCAGACGCTACTTGGGTCGTAAGGCCCTCAGAGCGAGCGTGTTTGCTGCGGAACGGCCCGTGAGGTATATCAAAGCGCAACCAGAGCACACTGAACAGATGTTTCCCAAAGCACCCAGCATCCAAGAACGCTACGGCATCAATGCTGTCGCCAAAGCTGCAGCCGACATGGGCGTTATCTGGCGCGAAACCCTAATCGGCGATGTGGGCATAGATGGCCATCTTGAATTCGTTACAGCAGATGGGTCGGTGACTGGACGCACGGTTGCCGTCCAGGTCAAAAGTGGCCCTTCATTCTTTCAGAATGAGGACGCCGAAAATTGGAAGTTCTATGCTGCTGAAAAGCATATCGCATACTGGGAGCACTATCCGCTTCCGGTGCTACTGGTATTGCACGACGAAGCCGCTAAGCGATCATATTGGGCCGATGCCAGGCACCAACTCAGAAGCGCCACTCCGGGTGCCGAAAATCCATTAACAGTGCCAAAGGCGAATATCCTGCAGACTACGACTGCGGTCGACCTCTTCGAAAGCGCCGGCGCATTCTCAGGCGAATTCATCCCAGATATAGCGGCCGTGATGCACCACATGATCGCCACCAGAAATCTAAATGCGGCATTTCACGTCAGCTACCTCGATCTGTTCACCTACGGCCTGACCAACATCGCTCGATCGTTGTATTTCGGAATGGACATCGCATGTACAGCGGCCGAATTTGATCTCTCGATCCGAAGAAGCCAATTTGGCATAGGTGTGGGAGCGACCGAGCACGAGTTTCTTTTTGGATACGTCAAGTTTCTCCTGCTCCAGCAGCTCGCGGATGTGGACTTCGCTGACTGCTTAATCGACTGGAAAGAGCTCGAAAAGTTGCCGAGCTTCATCGCGCCACTGACAAATCGTGGCCGGCTGCTGGTAAGGGCGATCAGCCAAGCGGAAGACACGCTAATGTTGAGTGGAAAACTTCCGGCAGAAGGTTTCTTAAGGGTCGCGCAGGAAGGGCTTTGTGAGATGGTTTCGGCTTCATATGTCAGGCGCCTGCCTCGCATCCATGCGTTTCAAAATATCACGCGTGCACAGCTCGCCACCGAAACTCAGACCTGAAAAGTTCTTACTGGGCAACGCCCCCAATCTCTAACGAGGAACAGGTTGCCTGCGAACGCCGCCGCAGGCTTTATTCTCGGCCATGATACCTGTCCCTCGACAAATTCCCATGGCAAATGTGGTTTTTTGGCCATCGAGGTTATTTGGTCACCTCACTACTGGTAACAGCGGCGAAGCCGACACAACAGTCAGGCTCCGCGCGCCGCGACTGATTGCTACATACAGGTCCGTGGCCTTCATGGAATCGGCGTCTATGACGACGGTGTGGTCCGCTTCCAGACCCTTCAGGAGCAGCGTGCTCCCAACCGCCCGCGGGGCTACCTTCCGGCCCAGGCTGGCGCGCCGATCCCGCACATAGGCTGCAGCTTCTTTCAGAGTTCGTTCCCCGTTCGCCAGCCTCGCTGCGTCACAGAACGATTCCAGAAGGTCCGGCCTGAACACATATCGCGCCTTGGCCAAGGTCTGGAGTATCGCCGCCAGTTCAGCAGGGTCCGCGCCCATCGCGAGGCCTATCAGCGCCCGTTCCTCCGCGTGGGCCGGGTTTCGGGCCGTTCCTTTTTCAAGGGCATCGATCCGCGCCAATGTTCCCGCGACATCAATGCCCGTCATGACCTCATGCGCCAGGTCCAGCAGCAGTTCGATGCGGCTTCGCCCCCTGACCTCCTGAAGCTGCGCGGCTCTGGTCATCAGGTCCGGAAGGTCCGCGTTCTCCACCACGGCCAGTCTGATCCCTTGCCTCGCAAACTCCCGCCGCTCCGGGGTCTTGGCCTTGTGGGTCAAAACGAACACCGACGTCTTTGTTGAAGGGTGCGGAACCGCCTCGAGATTGATCTGTCGATGTTGGCGGGTATCGGTGGGCAGCTGTATCCAGCGCACATTCGGCGGCCCGCTCCTGAAGTCAATCTGGCGACCGGCCTCCAGTGCGACTCGCTGCCGCAAAATCCATTTCCCGAAGTCGAGTTCTCCAGCGTTCTCCCACCGCCAGGGGAAGTCGAGGGTCCATGATGTCCGGTAGGCTTCTACGATATTGGCCCAGTCGGGCATGGCACGATCAAAATCGAAAACGCGCTGCAAGGGGTCGCCGAAGGCAATCGTCGGGACGACTTCCGCCAGCGCCAACGCGATCTCATGCTGCAGGCCGCTGCAATCCTGATACTCGTCGACCAGAACGCGATCATAGGTCGCCCGCACCGCGGCCTGAATGGCGCTGCTGGAGAGAACCTTCTTTGCCCCGAACTGGGCGGTCTGGTAATCGCGCGTCGTGCCTGTTGGAACGTATCCGGACAGCCCTGGAAAGCGTGACGCCAGCCACCCACACCAGTTGTCGAGCGTAGCGACGCGGCACTGAGTTGACTTCACCGAGTGGTCGGCAAGCCTGCTCCGGATCACCGCCACGCCCGCTCGCGTGTGGGTCAGGACGAGGGTCCGCTCGCCTGAGCTGGCAAGGACGGTGTCGACCAGCAGCCGCGTCTTGCCGCACCCTGCCGGCGCTACGACGATGCCGCGCTCCGCCGTCAGAAGATCGTCAGTCGTCACCACCGTTTTTCATCCAAGATCAAATGGCGTCGATCACATCCGTGAGCGAGCATTTGTCAGTCATAACGTCGACGTTCAGCACCGACCGGGCCAGATCCTCAGCGATGTCGATCCGCTTAAACCAGCCTCTCTTTCCTCCAGAGGCCTTTGCCAGCGTCCGCCGGTCAGCATCGGTCGGCTTTGTGCGAATCCGGTCCCGGTCCTCTTTTCTGACCCCAGCCGACCCCAGGCTTTCGTTCACGGTCTCGATCGACCGAAGCCGGTCCGCAATCTGGATAGCCTTCGGAATAAGCGACAATGGAAGGCAGGCAAACAGCTCATCCTCGAACGACTGATCCTCCCGCCAAGCGAACACGGTCCCGCCCTTCTGGAGGAATTCGCCCTCCAGCGCGGGGACGGCCGCGTCGGAATCCCGGAACAGCCCGACGCGGAATCCAACCCGCTGGAAGTCGCACGCGGTTTTCCATTGATTGGTCCCGGTTCCGTCCGCCAGCGAGACCCCGTAGAGGGCCATGCCCTCCTTGCCCTGCCCGGTTTCATAGATGTCAATCCCGCGGCAGAGCCCGATCTCGGTCGCCCCTTCGCAAATCAGCACCGTAGGGGATAGGAACGCTTCCGGATGAGACCGCAACAGGCCTTTCGCGCCTTCTATTCCGCTGATGTCGTGCAGCTTCACCACATCATCAGCGCTACGCCGAACGACCCACAACTGCTCGGCTGAAAGCTCGCGTAAGACAACCGGGGAATGCGTAGTGAGGAAGATCTGCTGCGCCGCGCACTCCGCCTTTGATCCCAGATGCTGAAGCATGCGTGCGATACGGTGCGGCTCCAGCCCGTGCTCAGCCTCATCTAGGAGCAGTATAGGGATCGCTGCCGCTGCGGCTGCCTGCAGACCAGCTGCCAGCAGCCGTGAGGACCCAATACCAAGCGCCCTAAGCGGAACGCCTCTGCCATCATGCAGCGCGATCGCCCCGTTGCTGACGTTCACCGCACGAGCGTCTAGCGCCGCCTCTGCATCGAGCGCTCCGGCAACGGCCATGTCCTTGGCGACAGTCCTGGCAGAATTGACCGCCGGACGGAGGTCTTCGGCGTCTTCGATCCTGAAGTCCTGCCGAGCGGCGCGGTTCGCTTTTGCGAGCACCGCAGCGAGCCCGTCACGCTTCTCCGACAGCCTAGTCAGAACGGAACGCGGCCCCCAAGCCAGGTGCTGGCCGACGTTGGCGCCGATCCTCTGCGCAGAAATCAGCGCACGGTGGTCTCCACGGATATCGCGAGGCAGGTCGGCAGGATCAACTCGTTCTGAAAACAGACACCAGGTAGGTTCACAGTCCTCCCCAACCTTTAGCCGCACGGTTATGACCGGTTCTGTCCCATCTCGCGGTTCGTCGAAGACGAGGCCCCAGAGGTAGCCCCGTAGGAAGCGGATGTACGCCTCAAGGTTCAGGACTTCCTTTGGTAGATCCCCGATCGTCACATCGATCACGATCGGATCGCCGGTATTTAGTTGGTGGAAATCAGCGTCTGTGAATGAGCCGCGCCTGCTCCCGATGACTAGATCGAGCGCCTCAAGGATTGTGGTCTTGCAGGAATCGCCAGGCCCGATGATGGCGTTCATGCCAGGATGCGGATCCCAGTCGAGGTAAGCTATCCCGCGAAAATTGCGGATCGATAAGTTCCTAATCGCCGGCATGAATCGAGTTCACCCAACCGCCAATGATAGCGCGCTTGTGAACCCCCGACCGTTCCGCAGTCAAGAAGTTGCTCCAGGCTGATCACCCTGAGGAATGGACGCACCCTTTTCCGGGCATTCGGTCTAGTGACGGACCGATCGACCAGGCAGTCTCCCGTATGAGCAATGCATTGCCGCCGCGGGCTATTTAGCGCTGCCATTGCCCCCAACAGCGCGAGCACTAGATATCAGTCGGAAGCCTATTTAGGTTTTGACGTTTCGTAGACGCAGTACCGGCCACCCGGATCAAGCGTGAGCGTGCACTTTTAACCGAATCTGGAACCCTACCTTAAGCCACACGAGTGCAGTGCACTCACCGGAGAATTTCTGGGGTCCCGGCACGGGACTCTTTGTCACTCCGCCGGAGTCAGGCGAAGCCAAACCACTGCATCGTGCCCGGGGAAGGAGGCAACCTCGACGTCGGCCACGGTGTACTTTCTGTTCTTCTCAAACTTCGCGCCCGTGTAGTCGTCCTCCGGCCTGATGACGGAACGCATCTGGGGCGGCGGGACAAGAACGTTTTCGAATTTCTTCGTACGGAAGTCGACGACGGTCTGCGAAATCCTCTTGTTAGGGGAGACGACATCACCAATCCGGATCGGATACCTGCGCTCTGAAGCGGCGCTCAGCTTAACCATATCCACAAAGGGGCCGGTCGCCCAGACCGACGGATGATCTTTATCGAGATAACCTGCGAACGCCCACCCGTTAGTAGCTTTGCTTTCGCGTGTGAAGGGAAGCGAATCAACGATTTTTTGCCTCAACAGCTCAGGCAATGCGCTATAGACGGGGACAGTGGCACCTATGCAAGTGCCCACTACTACGACGGCGGCGATCACAGGGTTGTTTTGCAGGGCCTCAAGCCACCTGGCTACCAGCGTCTGCTTCTCCGCTTTTCTCACCGGCTTCGCCATGATCGTATACCTGTCGGTCGAGACATCGGGACTACAACCCGTTACCGCGAGAGAAAGCGGTGCAACAAAGATAAGATCTACTCGCCCTGCTTTTCTAAGCCAAGAAACTTAAGCAGTTTCGCCCAGACGCTCAAAAATGCATCCCAGTCTTTGAGGCGAGCAGTTTCGTTCGGTAGGTCTTCCGCGGTTGCGCTCAAATCTTCGCCGATTTTTTGAAGATCCTGTGCAGCCAACGACGCTTCTCTGATCGAGAGTGTTTGGAGGGCTTCAATGATTCGCGCTGCATCGTCCCGAATCTCTTTGGCCTTTCTACCTTCACCATTGTTGTCAGCGGCGTTGGCGGCCGCGTCGAAAATTCTTGTAACTTTGATTATTAGCTGACCGGTGGCGTATTGCTCCTCGAATGGGCGAAGTCGGTCTGACTGCAGGTCCGCAGCAAACATGTTGCGCCTACCAGGAGTAACTAGGGACATAAGGTTTGCTACCCCGGCACGGATTCCACGTGCATTGCTCGGCGCCGCCCGGTTCCGTCCGACACGCCGCTGCGTAAGAACCTCTCCGACGATCAACCCACCAATGAACCCGACGCTCATAAAAAGCACGTATCCTGGCGTACCACGGACATAGACGTCGTGACCTTGATTGATTCGCATATCCTAGACCCTCCAAACTATGATTTTCCTGCGCCCTGTACTGCTTCTTTTAAAGCTGACGATTTGTCGAGGAAGTCTCCGATCACGGCCAAGAGGGCGGCGCTATCCCCTTCTCCGCTGATGACCTGGGTAGCGAGCGCATTATGCGCGGCGATCAGCGCATGCACCGCCTGCTGAGGGTCTCCCGGCAGCGCGCGCAGGTTTTCTGCCGCGAGCATTGTAAGGTCCAGATGCTCGATTTGAACCCGCGTTTTGACGGTCGCGTCGTGCACGAGCAGAGAAAGCACGTTCTTGTCCGCGAATAACGCGTCGCTCCTACGCGTGATGAGAATGTTGCCCTCCGCGAGTGCCACGACAGCAACCGGAATGCAGGCCGAGATCACAGCTTCACGCAGCGCTCGATAGCGATTGGCCTCATAGCGTGCCAGATTGAGCCTTAAAGCGGCGTCTACGATAGGCTTCGCCAACGTGCCGGCGGCAAGTCCAACCGGTCCCGCCAGTGATCCAGCGGTCGTCGCAATCGTGCCTATCGTGGAACTGAGACTGGATGCAGCCTTGTTGTAATCGGCAACATCGCTTGCTTTCGTAACAGCCGCCAATCCTGCTGCATACTTGTCGAGCGCCGCCATCAGGCCAGCCTCTGTCGTGATCGGCTTGGCATTCGTGCCTCCGCCAACCGCCTCGCCCCTTTGCGGAGCATCGCGCTCACGTTGTTCCAACTCTGCGATGCAGACTTGCGGCGGCTTAAGATCTTCGGGCGGAGGGGGCTGTTTTCTCGCCTCCTTCTCAACTTCGTCTACCAACGCGTACATCCGGGAGTCGGACTTCGGATTGGCAATCTTGACAGAAGCGCTCTTTTCTTCGGCCTTTTTCAGAGTGGCTTTGCTGACTACGAAGCAGCCACTCCAATCATCTCCGCCGTCACATCCCACTGTTTGTGGACGATCATTACTAGTGATGATATCGGCGGCGTCTGCACGAGCCTTGGCTTTCACTGCCGCAGCTGAGATGATCTTGCTAGCTGTTCGAAGGTCAGAGACACCTTCCGCAAACTTCGTAACGCTGGTGCTGTAGTCTGGCGAGCACGCGGCGGCAGCAAGTGAGCAGACAACGGCGATCGCCGCCGGAATCGCGTGTTTCAAGCGTCCCTCCCCAGAGATCAGTCTTGACGTTACAGCTGCTATTGACTTGTTTGACGAACAACGGTGGGAGCGAAACCCTATCTTGAAGTAGATCGCCGTGACAAGCGCTTTCTACCGCAATTCCGTTTCGATTCGAGTGTTCTGGTATCCGCTCACCGCTTCAGCGGGAAGCTCCATCTCGGCCCGCGCCCGCGATACCGGTTCTCCAGCGTCTCCACGTGCCCGTCCGGGTGGACCGCGAACCGTGCGTCCCTCATCTCACCATCGACCAGCATGACGGCTGTGCAGATGAACGGCTCCACCTGCCGCGCCCGCAAGATGAGGAACGCACTGCCCTCATCCCGCGCGAAGAACCCGAAGAACCTGAGATACGGGATGACCGTCGCCTCGCTCAGATCCAGTCCGGCGAGTCCGTTGGCCTGATGCACCTGGTCCCCGTTACCTGTGAGGTGGATGAAGATGCGCGCGCGACCACGTTCCATCATGGCGGCGTAGATACGCACCGCGCCCCAGACAGGGCTGGAGAGCCGCACCAGCTTCCCGCCCGTCCAGAAGGGCATCGTAGCGACCTCCGCGACCGCTTCAGCCGCTTCTGGCAGGGCGTAATGCACGATGGGCAGGTTGAGGGGGTGCCAGATCGTCACAAGCCGCCCCATCGGTCAGGAAGGGCCGAATTGGGCTTGCAAAAGCAGATCCGTCGCATCGCCCTAAGATCGATCTCGCCGCGCGGCGAGACTACTGCGGTGGCGCGGAAAATCATGCCGTTCGAGAACATCTCGTTGTAACTGCACACCATCTGCCCACGATCGTCGATCTCGCTGGCACAGGGTGCATCGAAGGCCCTCATGTCGTCGATCTGAAGCACCGAGGCCAAGAAGCGGTGTTCTGGACCGATCATCCTCACCCGCCTCTTTCCCACCAAGGTGCCCAGGACGAGGAAATCCAGCACGTCCGAAGCATCGACGTGGATGCCTGCGAACTCGCACACGCTGCCAAGTTCGACATCAGCAAGATCCATGAAGCGGCCGAAGCGCTCGACCGCATAGGCGGCGTGGTAAGGTAACTCCTCTCTCCACTGCCGGAGCAAACGGCCACCTTCGAAGAATGGCGGCCGACATTGCCAGAGACGAGCGCCACACGACGATCCGATGGTCTCAGTAAGCTCGCCGCGGTCAGTGATCTCCTTCCAGTCGAACATGGATCACCCCCGCCTACTGCGCCATCCTCTTCGGGCCGGATTGGTCTGTCTCTGCTCCCACCACCTCGACCTTTGCCGCGTACGGCTGACAGTAGTCGCCCTTCCGCACGCTGACATTTCGTTCCGTCGCCTTGGTGATGGACGGGTCCCATCTGTTGATGGTGAGCACGAGCGGTTCGCTGCCCTTCAGCCGCTCCGCCATGCCTTCCGCGATCCGCAACATCTCAGCTTCGTATGCCTTGATCCGCGCCTGCGATACTGGATCGTGGTCGTACTGCTTGTGATCCTCCCATGAGAATTGCATCTGGCAGATGGTGACGGGCTGGGCCGCGATGGCCCAGGCCAGAAGGATGCTTGCGGGTGTCATTGCACTCCCTCCATCGCTTCCACGGCTTGCCGAAGCTTATCGACGCACAGGCGCATGTGTAGATCATCGCCATCTGCTGCTGCGTCGAGCATGTCGCGAGCTGCATAGAGAACATCCGCGTAAAGGCTGATGGTATCGGCGGCCTTCGCAGGGTCTATGCACAGGCCGGACAGAGTTTCGGCAATGTCTGCGGCGTGTTTCTGTGCCAGCATTTCAATGCACCGCGTCCGGCACTTCGTCGGGCGTGATCGGCAAGTGAACCGCCAGGCAATCATATCCCAAGGGCACGTCCTCGACCATTTCCACAACGCCGCACCGGCACACCCTGAGCGTCGTCGCAAAGATTGCGCCACCGTAGAGCATGACGGCCCGCAGCATGAACACGTCGTCCTTCTCGCCGATGACTTCAGGATCGCGGATCAGGTGCGCCCGCTTGTCTTCCGTCAAGCCGTTCAGCTTGCACAGCACCGCCCGTTCCGTCTCGCCGCACACGAAGAACGGGCCGTCCGGTCCGCGAACGAAAAATCCATGAAACTTGGCGTACTCCAGAACCGAATCCCGATTGATGTTCAGCCCGGCATGGTGATTCGCCCCATCCACTTGCAGCACGCTGCCGTCCAGCGGAGCGTATCCATCGCTGGTTTGAACCAGGTATAATGCGACCGACCGCATTTCGTCCGCCGTGATCCGCAGAAGGCGACCGTCCCGGTAGAACGGCAGCGCCCGCCAGGACACGGCGGTCGAAGGTGTTGGATGCGCCTTGAAAGTTTCCCGAATCACACGGGCGATTTCGTTGGCCGTCAGGGGCTGCCAGTTGTCGAACATGTGTGCCTCCTTTCCCGTCCGCCAGATATGGAGGCGGGCGGGATGGGGGCTGTGGCCATTGATTGGTCAAGCGTTCGACGGCTTCGGCAGGAACCGGAAGCTGGCGTCGCCGCGCATCACCACCTCGGCGACCTGGCGCTTCACCCCGTCCTTCTCGTAGTCGCGGTACTCCATTGTTCCTTCAAGGATCAGCGGGTCGCCCTTCTTCACGTGCTCATTGAAGATCGTCCCCAGCCCCTGGTTGAAGACGACGATACGATGCCACTGGGTGCGGGACTGCTTCTCGCCCGCGTCGTTCTTCCACTCGTCGCTGGTCGCGAACGGGAAGGTGACGACGCTGGAGCCGTTCTGGGTTGTCCGGGTCTCGGGGTCTTTCCCGACGTGACCCATAAGCTGAATGCGGTTGATTCCTTGCATGCTAAGTCTCCTTGGTTGCTCAAATGAGGACGGGGCGGCTCGCTACGCCGCTGACGGGGCCATATCCCTTACCGGGCTGCCGTCCCCTGAATAGGCGAACGAGCAGCATGGGGGCCTTGCGGGCCGTACCACCTGTTGCCGGGTCCCTCTGACCGGTTCCGTCTGCCGAGTTCCGCGCGCGCTCGCGCCTCACCCGTCCATGTGTGCCGCCACTTCCGCCACCTACTAGATTTCGGTGTGCATCCGGTCGCTGGATGCCTCGCTGTGGCGCCACACATCGATGGGCAGGACGGGCTGTGTTCTGGCTTCCCCGGCTATTACGCAAGGGGACGCGCTCCCGTAGGGGCGTGTGCGAACAGCCATAGGCACAACCCGTCCATGGAAGCCGCGCCGGTCGCTCCTATCCCCGACGCGGCTTCCAGAGAGGGGCTACCGCTTCCAGACCGGCGACAGGAACACGAACGCGCAGATCAGCCCGAAGCACAGCTCAACTGCAGCTTCGTACGACATGCCTGTGAAATGCCGGACAGCCAGCGTCACGACCTCGAAAGCGACAAGCGCCAGCAGCCCGGCGACGATCAGCGCGAGGACTTCGAGAGCGTCGGTCATCCCCTCGCCCTCTTGGCTTCTTCCATCGCGGCGTTCAGCTCCGCCATCGCAGCTTCGCTCCCGCCGCGGTCCGGATGCAGTTCCTTCGCCTTCGCCTGATATGCCGCTTTGCACGCCGCCAGTGAGGCGTCGGCATAGACCCCCAGCACGTCGTGCCATGGGCGCTGTGAGGCCTTTCCCGGGGGCGGCAACGCCGCGTAGCCACGGAAGGCCTGCCGCACCAGGTTCAGGCCTCCGTGCCGGAGCTTCGTCCGCTCGGCCTCAAGCACGTGGTGGATCGCCTGCAGGTTCTCCTCGACCTTCTGATATCGATCAACCGCGATGCACGTGCTGATCCCGTCCCATGTGAAGTAGACCGCCACGCCCGCGTCCGACGGCTTCGCGTCCATCAGTGTGACGTTGCTCGACACGAGGACATTCTCGACCTTGTGGCCGCTATCGGATGAGAACCGGCGGATCGAGTCCTGCACGTTGCCGATCGCGCCGTTCAATGTAGTCTTGAACTGGCTTTTCGCCGGGTTCTTCGTGCGCTTCCATCCTTCGGGCCACGCCAAGGGGTAGGCAGTCGTCATTTCTTCTCCCCCTCCAGATAATCAATCAGCAACTGGCGCAGCAATCCTCCGAGGCTGAGCCTGCGCTTGGCGGCTGCGGCTTTGCCCTTCTTCAAGAGGGCCGCGTCTATTCGGACGCCGATTGTCTTATCCAAAATCTCCGACATTGAAACCTTCGCAATAAAATTGCCGTTTTAGTTGTTTACTACGTGCAACGTATGCGATACGAATAATAAGGTCAAGAGATTTTAACGAAGAGATTTAATATGACCCCGAAGAACGAAAAAGCCCGGCTGGGAGCGTCCCTGAAAATGTCCAACGACCTAAAGCCCGAACACCACGATTACGCCGCGGCTCTGGCATCTATGAAGAAGGGTGTTTTCGTCCATAAGGACGAACCAGCGATTATCTCCGCTCTTCGCCTCGCCCAGCGATCGCAGCAGGCCGAACCTGTGGCGTGGATGCATGGCGACCATGTTTGGACGAATGAAGCCGGTGCTATCCAGTTCTGTGATCATTTCGATATACCATGCTCCGAGATTGTAAGACTGTATGCCGCGCCCACGCCGAAGCAGGCCGGGGTGGTGGATGTTGAGGCGCTCGCAAGCGACCTTTCGGCCTATTTGCTTGAGGCAGAGGATCAGCCTATCCCGCGCACGGAGTATGCCCGGTTTATATTGGACTGGTTCGCCCAGCGCGGCCTTCTGACAGAACCGCAGCTAGAGAAATGCCCCGACTGTGACGCGGAGATGATCTTGGTATGCAGCGGACTACAGGGCGAGAACACATCCTGTGCGCACAGTGAGTATTGCAACGCAGCAAACGAACTCGCAGAGCTAAAGGCGGAGTTGCTGCCGTTGGTGGAGGCGCGGGAGAAAGCCTCTAAGGGCGAGTGGTTTAACGATAGCGGGAAAATAGGCATTCAAGAAACCGAGTGCTGTATTGGCGAGCTTGATTACGGTAATGACGGAGATTTCGTCGAAATCGCCGCCAACACCATCGCCCGCCTCGCGCCGATGATTAAGGGAGGGAGATAATGCAATATACAGTATGTCAACATCATCATTATGGGTGGACAAAAAGAACTCATGAAGCCCTCGACGAAAAATCTGCTCTGTTAGCCGACATTATGCAGGATCATCCATGGTTGGATGAATACCAGCATGACTTCGAGTTTAGAGACGGGCGATATATTTGCGTATATACCGGCTCGGCTCGACATTTTTTGGTGGAATACAGCGACCGGGTTATTATTGGTTCGGAGATCAGATCAGGATTGCCGATGCTGATGCTTGTCCAGAGTGCGGAGGGACCGGTGTCAACCATTATTATAGCTGGCGTCAATGTTGGGCCTGCGGTGACGCTGAAAAAGATGGAAGAGGCTCTGGACTTGCTTACCCCGTGCACGGAGGGCCGGAAAAGCCATGACCGATAACCCCAACACACCGCAGGACGGGATGCCGGAAGAACTTTACGCCTGCCCGCGTGGATCAGGAACCATTTCCGGCGTTTGGACGGACGCCAAATGCGGCGACGAACCTGAAACGCGTTACATCCGCGCCGACAAGGTTGACCAGCTTTATCAGGTCATCGCGGACCTAGCCAGAAACCTGCAAGACTACTTGGATTTGGCGCGTATGCAGGCTAACCAACCGGGGTTGTATAACCAAATATTAGATAAACACGCCGCCATCATCGCAGTCGCTAATGAGAGGGTGAAGGGGTGAAAATAAACTACACCAAGCCGGGGCGGTTGCATCTGATCCTGAACCGCGAAGTCCGGTATGTCACCGTTTGGTTCCGGGGGAAGCGATACCATTATTGCAGCCGTATCCTGCACGGGGAAACACATAGACTAGAGCCTGAAGTTATTCAAAGAAAGGCGAGGATAAGACCATGACCAACGAAGACGAATGCCGACGACTCTGAATTAAATCTTGACGAACGCCACAGCAAGAACGCTCTCCCGCGCGACGTCCTCCATTTCAAGCCCGGACGGTTCCGGGATTTCCAGCCCAGAGCGCCGCATACCGTCGATGTGGAATTCAAGCACCTCTTTCCCGACCCGCCCTACATCAAGCAGATTTTCACAGGTAGCGATGCAGCCGGGAAAATCAGGAAAGCTCAGGCCGATGTCAGTGCCTGCATCCTGGTGAAGATAGACGACATACTGTTTCATACTTTCTCCCCTTCGACATATTCAACCGACCACCCATCCCCCCAAAACTCGCCAACCGGTCGCTCAGACAGCCAGCAGATGTCCCGATCCGGGATGTAGAGGCTGGCGTTCCGCATCAGCCAACAGTGACCACGGACTACCGCTGAATCGGTGCGCGGCCAGGTGTCCATCCCTCCGAACAGCGCCAGATCCACCGCCCACGCGTAGGAGCCGTCAGAGATGGCCGCTCGGGCCGTCCGGGGCGCGTGGCGTGCATCACGGCCCAGCGCCCGTCCGACAGGCACACACAGGTCGCGCAACACCGTTGCAAGACCCTCCGGGCGTTCCAGCGCTTCGCGGACAGATCGGTCGCTGGATAGCGGAATCGTCCCTTCATGCCGGGCGATTTCTACAGTGATCTCCCGCCGCACGTTCTCGCTTCCGGCCCCCAGCCGCTCAACCGCGGCACGCGCGAGGCAGCATGCCAATGGAGAGAGCGCCCATACGACGCGGGGCGCCGGCAGGCCGATGGCTTTGTAAACCTGCGCCACCGCCTCAATATCGCTTGATGATGATCTCGACGGGGGCATGCTGTGGTTCTCCATCATCCCTTTTCTCTCCATGGCCCGCCGTCGGCTGGCTGGCAAACCCCTGCTTTATGGCTTCCATCTCCCGCTGAATGCGCTTCTGCAGAATGGCATCCATCTCGATCTGGTGCGGCGTCGGAAGCGGGTTGCCCCAGTCGTCGAGCACAATAGGGCGTCCCCACTCATTCTTGCGGACGTCTCCTTTTTCGTCCTTAGCGATGGGCATTCAACTCCTCCTTCACCCGTTCTGCGCACGCTTCCGCAGTGCCGCCTGTCGCGACAACAGCGACCGCTTCGCCGAGGCGCAGCGCGACCCACAGGCCATCTTCCACTTCGACAAGCGTAACCCGAACAGCCTTTGCCACTGCATCCATAGCGTCCTCCTGATCCTCTTGTTCTTCTCGAACGGATCGTCGTCGAACATGCCTTCCGGCAGGCTCCTGTAATACGGCTCGGTTCCGAGGATCAGCGGATCTTCGCCATGCATCAGGACGATCTGCGTCTGCATCCCCCGGCCAATGCTGCGCCCGATTTCTTCTTCATCCCGGAGCGATGATGTGCCGGCGGGAACCAGGTTCCCCTCTCTGTCCGTTCGCCAGGATATCCGCTTTCCCAACCGTGCCGAGAAATACTGCGCCGTCTGCCTGTCGTTGGTGCCGAGGATCTGTATCTGCCCGGCATTCGCCATGAAGGTCTCGAAGTTCTTCGGGTAGATCTGGGATAGCTGGGAAAGGTTGTGATAGACGCTCACGACCTTCGCACCGTAACCCCGGATTGTCGGCATAGCCTTCTCAAGGATCGGGAGATTTCCGATTACGTACGCCTCATCCAGCATGAACAAGGTACGAGGTTTCGGGTTTGGCCCTTCAAAGATTGCGTTCAGGGCGGCGTTCGTCAGCATCCGCAGCAGCCGCGCGTTCTCCTCAAGAAGGTGGGGCGGGATGCAGACGAACACCGACGTGTCGCCGTCGCACAGCTCGGTCATGGAAAACCGGTGTTCAGCGAGCAGTTTCCGCGTGCCCGGCGAATCGAGGAAGGCGGTGTGGTTCAATACCGACGACTGGATGTTTCCCCATGTCTCCTTCGGCGTAGAGGTGATGAACGCAGACGCGCCCCCGGCCGGACCGTCGATAGACTTCATGGCGTTGATGGGGTACTGGCCGGACACGATGATGTCGCGCAGCGTAACCAGCGTCCTCTGTTCCGGCTTCAGGTTTTCAGCGCGGATGAGGAAGTCAGCCAGGCCGCCGATGATCCGCATGCTCGACTGGTTGAAGAACATGCCGTTCTTCCCGCCTTCGTCCATAACCATGCAGCCGACGAGGCTGAACAGCTTTTCGACGTAGGTTGGAGACTTCGGGTCAAGCTCCGCCAGCGGATTGTAGAAATCTCCCCCCTTGTAGGGATCCAGCACGTAGACCTTCTGGCCCATGAAGTGCGCGACCTTGCCGCTTCCGTCGCCGCGCCGCGCCCCCGCCACAGCGTAGTTTTGCCCCTTCGGGTCGATGCAGAAGACGGAGTGCGGCCAGGTCAGCAGAACCGGAAGAATCGCGGAGACGCCCTTGCCCGTCGCGTTCGGGGCGATGATGAAGGAATGCCTGTCGTCCTTCACACCGATCCGCAGCCTGGGGTCATACAGCGACCGGCCCAGATAGTACCGGCCTTTCCTGTACCAGTAGGGCCACTCGGCGATAATGCCGGAGAAGTTCGCGGATCCCCCGTACCCGAAAGCGCGCTCGCGCAGGAACCGCCTTGCAGGGCGGAGCGTGACCCCAATTCCAAACTTCACCCATGGCAGCGTGAAATAGGCCAACGTGCCGAACGCCACCCAGCCATAGTCCGGCATGGGGTAGAGAGGGGCCGCCGCGGCGCCGACGATGAGCGCGTTCACAGCGAAGCCGGACGCCCGGCGCCCCAGACGCGTTGCCCGCCTCTGCTTCCTGTTCAGCTTCGGCATGCTGTCCAGCGCACACCGCGCAACCGATCCGCCGACCGACGCGACGACGATCCCGGTGGAATAGTACCAGGCCGGCGCATAGCCCATGGCGTGCTGGACGTAAGGAGCGACATACGGCGTCCCCCATTTGAACGCCGCAACCGCTGCGCCGAGGGCGAGAAGACCCTTCATTCTGCGGCGACCGGACCGACAGCGGGCTTGCTGTCCGCCTTGGCTCCCGGCCCCATGATCTGGTTGTCGTCCGCGTCGAACACGCTCATCTCGCCCCTGCAGACCGGGCAGATCAGCTTTCCCGCCCGCTCGGCCTGGCTCTTGGAGATGCGGAACTTGAACCCGCATGTCCCGTCGTCGCCGACGGTTTTGCACTCGGCCTTGAGGTTCCGCGTCGGCTGCGTGCGATCCCGCTTCCACTTGGCAAGGTCGACTGCGCTGTGGATCAGGGGAGGGGCTGCAGCAACAATCGCCTCGATCTCCGCTTTCAGGTCAGGCCGCATCTCCGCCTGCCGGATTCCGTTCCGCACCTCGAACCCAAGGCCGGACAGAACGTCCCGGTATTCCCGATCCAGTTCCTTCCGCCCGGTGACAGCGTGGACCATCGCACGAAGCGCGTGATCGAGGACGTAAGCGGCACCCTTGTCGATGGAGATGTTGAAGAAGAGCGTGGCAGTCTTGCCGTCCTCACTCGCTTCAGGCGGGAGGTATTCCGCGATCGCCTTCGCCGTCCGCCCATTGATTGGAGAGCCGATGACGCCGAGAACTTTCCCACACTTGAGCGTGAAGCCCTTGCGCTCGATCAGCGCCCGCAGTTCACCATTAGCGCGGTCAGTGAGCCACTGGGACGAGTGGTCGGTCTGGTTGCTCTGTCTGGCCATGGCCACCTCCTTCCTATGGCGCCGACATGGCGATCGAGAGGAGTGGCCGCGTGGATAAAGATTGGACTCAGGGGGGACGAAAGAATTGAATCAAGATGACGTAAACCACCTCCGAGAGTGGCTACGGTCGCACACCGGCGGAAATACACTTGGTTTGGCGCGTGCGCTCGAACCAATCCGCCAGCGGCAGGACGCCGAACGACAAAAGCTTAGACGGTTCTTCGCTCCGCTTGGCAAAGCGTCCGACGGAGACTTGCGTAGGTGGTGGAACTACATGACGCTTAAGACGTCGATCACGGGAGGCGCAAGCATCAAGCACGCCTTGGAGAGCTTCTTCTCCCCCGTGATATCTCCGAACGTCGACACACCGTTCCTCGCCCAGCATGAAAAGTATGCAAGCTTCATCTTCTTCGAAGAGCAACGGATTATTGAAGTTACCGTTCCACCTTTGGATCACGCGATTTACGAAGGTTATGCCATCGTTCGCAAAGACTCCATTTTATTGATCCTCAGAAGCAAGATGGACAATGCCCCCAGGATGATTTCGCTTCCGCGTGTCTCGTTTTATAAGGCGGGAGAGGAACCATTCTATAGTTGGCTAGGTCAAAGCATCAAAGGCCGGGAGAGCGCAGGCCAGAGTCTGGCATCTCCATCGTGGAAAGCGACCGCCCTGAAAGGCGTGGTCACAGACACGTCCATTCCGGCCGGATCCACAGCCATTGAGTTACATGGATTTTCTCTCTGGAATGATGGCGATGAACTAGAGGACATTCTGTATTATGTCATTAAGCGCTTAAGGGGCGAAGGACGAGAAAGCAGGAAGATGAAAACTTCGGAGCCATACAAGTTTGAACCGCCTAAACCCGATAATTCTCCTCTAAAATTCGCCGCAACAGATCATACGATATGGAGTCATGCGCTGGCAGGAGACTTGGTGGCTGTAGAGCAATCGATCTCTAGATTCCCGAACCTCATTGATTACGCCAACCCGGACACCGGAATGACAATGCTGCATTACGCTGCAGCGGGCGATCAGCTTGGAGCTGCACGCTTCCTCGTCGATCGTGGCGCATCGTTTTCTCTGGACCATTTCGGACGCTATCCGTCGCTGGTGGCGATCAATTGCGCCGCCAATGCCGACTTGATAGATCTACTCGAAGAAGCCGAATCCGAATACCTGGACAAGAATCCGCCGCCAGATGTATGAAACCCGCCCTTAAAACAGGAGCGTGTTATGGCGCGTCGACCGAAGGCCGACCCGGCGATCGAAGAAGCGATGAACCCTGATACCGAGGTTCAGGACGACATCACCCGGTTCATCGACGGGCTGGATGCGGCGGGGCTTACCCGCGTCATCAAGCTCGCAGAGGCGAAGCGGAACGACAAACTCTCTGAGGCCCGGCAGGCGCTGATCGAGCGCACCCGCGCAGAGGCTGAGCAGCTTGGCCTTTCTATGGACGACCTGTTCCCGTCCCGCCAGGCGACGCGCACGACGCCGACCGGACGGCAACGCAAGACGGCTGAGCCGAAGTACCGCAACCCCGAAACGGGCGAGACGTGGGCCGGTCGTGGCCGCAGCCCGGCCTGGCTCGAAGGCAAAAACCGCGAAGACTACCTGATCAACAAGGCGCAGCCGGAATTGCCTGAAGCGGCGGAGTGATTGAACCCGCTGTTTCTCAGGTCGATGATGACAGTCGGCGTTTACGGAAAGAACCCGCAAAGGCCCCTTTCAGCGGCGCCGAGGGCAACGGCTGGTGCGGATACGTCCGCATCAGCCACTTTCTGTAATCTGGTTGAATCGCCGTCTGAATGAGAACGCCGACACCGACCGGCGGACGTTGGTCGAGGAAGACACGGCACCTCACTCCACCTGCTCGTCGCCACGATCCTGCGCCTCCTGCGCCAGCTTTTCGTACTCAGCGGCCAGATCCAGAAGCGCACTTCTTGCCCCCTCGTCCGTTACCTGACGCGCCAGATCCCGGTAGCGACCGGCTCTGGTCAAGAGTTCCTCAACATTCTCCACGATCTTCTCAACGGCTCAGGAGTCACTACAACCCGACCTGCTCATACCAGGTTCCCGTACGCGCGGCGGCTTCCCCCTAGCGGCGCAATGTAAGGGCTATTAACATCGTCCCCCTGTGAGGGGCGACGCATGATCCAGGCTGAACTTGAGCGGTTTCGGGCTGCTGCGGCAAGATGGCGTGACGAGGCCGAGAAGGCCGGGACCGCGGAGGAGCGGCGGAACTGCCTGGTCATCGCGGATGGGTACGAGCGGTTGGTTGAGATCTGGCTGGCATTGCCAGAGAAGCCCGAAGAGGGCGCGTGACAGTCTCCACCATGGCCCGCCGGCTTCTGCCCCCACGCCTGCCTTCAACGGTCGGACACGCGAGCATCGCGGAAGCGGGTCACAGCGACGCTGAGCGCGCTTAGGAGCCCCCCCCCAGGGCGGAACTACGCCGACGCCGCCGCGTTTGCTGTCGGCACAACCAAAACTGGGGAACCCGTGAGTATCTTCGGCTCGATCATGTCCAAGATCTTCTCGTCTGCTGAGCAGTCGCTGGGGATCAATCAAGCGGCGGCAGCGTCGACCAAACCCACCGAGGTGCCTCCCTCTGCGCCAGCCTCACAGACGGCCGGCAGTCCTGCATCCCCGGAGCAGAACATCTCTGCGGCTGGTCAGGCGCAGCAGCCCGTCGACGTAGAGGCGGTGCTGTCCAAAATGGCAGAGCAGAAGAAGGGCGGCGGTAACTACCGCACTTCGATCGTCGACCTCCTGAAGCTGCTCGATCTCGACTCCAGCCTGAACGCTCGCAAGGAGCTCGCCCAGGAACTCAACGTTCACGCGGGAGCGGATGGGACTGCCGAGCAAAACATCGCACTTCATAAGGCAGTCATGCAGAAGCTGGCCGAGAACGGCGGCAAGGTGCCCGACAGCCTGAAGGGTTAAGGGCAGCTAAACCGCCGGAGCGGCCGAGCAACCCTAGTCGGGCGGGCTAAACAGGTCGCCCGACTTTGCCGGTTCCGTCGCCCGCTCGATGAACATCTCCGGCTGGCTCGCCGTTACGGGACCATCTTCCTGATCCGCTCCGCCACTTCATCATGCGCTGCGCAGGCTTCCTGAAGCGTCCCGTCTTCGTCCTTGATCATCCCCCGCATCTGCTCGACCTGGTGCCGAAGCGCGTCCATCGCGCTGAGGCAGTCCTGTAGCGCGCCAGGCGTTTTCTCGATCCATTCCATCACCTCGCGCCATTCCGGCGGCAGGGATTCCGGCCGGTCCGCGTCGGCGCTGATCCAGTTCACCGCGCAGTTGAAGATTTCTGCGATGGTTTCGGCGCGGGTGGGGATCTGGCGTTTCATCTGTTCCCTCGCGCTGCCAGCATTGCGTCGGCGATCTTGCTTGCCTCCCACTCGCACTTCTCGCAACGGCCACATTGATTGCCGAGCGCGTACGATCCCCGGCAAACAGGGCCTTTGAAGGTCTCGTATGGTGGTCTCACAATCTCCTTCTTTCTGCCCCATAGGCTCTTATTCAAAGGCCCGCGGCCTTCATGAGTTTAAAGGTTTTCGGAGCACTTAGGCCCTTCGACCAGTCAATGCCGACTTCATCTTCCATCAAAGAAGCAATGTCATCCCAGACCGCAGCGGCCTTTGCCCATCCCTCGTGTTTCAGCCCGAGGTTGTCCACGCATTTCCGCACCTCTGGAACGCGCGCGATCAGGCGCAGGCAGCGTCCAAGGTCTGACGGGTCCGCGGGTGGGCGTATTCCGAACGCTCCTTTTTTCTCCGCGCCGAGGAACTCATAGGCGAGGCATTCGCTTGAAATGCCCGTATCGCCTGCCGCGAGCCAGTCCAGAACAATCTGTCTGGTAATTTTTCCCTCATCGCATTTCGGATCGCAGGCCACGGGCTTCCGTCCCATAAATATCTTCTTGCCAACGCACATTGGGCAACGGGACTTACTAAATTTTGCCACATCTGATGCGGCAATCGGAGTGTAGAATAACACCCACTCGTGGCCGCACTCGCCACAGTTCACCCAGACTGGGCTTTTTTCTTCCTCATGAGTATCCACGATCTCCTTCTTCCTCCGGCCTCGCCGGCGTTACGGATTTAGTCTTCTGTCCAATATTGCCTTCACCGACGACAGCAGGTGCTGGACTTTCAACCAGTCCGACGCACCGTGCAGCTCCTGCGGCTTTTTCTCGGCGTGCGCCCGATCCTGCGCTTCAGCAATCAGGTCGACGACGTCGTTCCGAAACTTCTGGGTTTTCGATCGCGCGACTGGGTTCATTGGGTGCCCCCGGCGCCAGCGATCACCCGCGCCTCATTCTTCGTTATCCCGTTCGCGCCGCACACAGCGTCGAACCGGGAGGTGATGAGATTCATGGCCACGCCGCCGACGTTGTCCCGTAGCGCCAAGTCCATGTTGATCGCTGCAGCCGTGATCTCCTCGATGTTGAGGGCGTCCCTGCAGACAGCACAGCGGCACCGGCTGGTGGCGTAGGCATCCTTGTCCGCGTCGGTATCGACGGGGGCATGGCAGGAGGTGCATTGGCTCACTGACATGGCTGCACCTCGATGTCGTGTTCGGGGGCGCGGGTGAGAAAAGCTTTATCGAAATGCCCCGATTTTAATTCATGTCCAAATTCACGACCGTAGCAATATTCAAGACCAACAAAAGACGGCCCGATATAGTGAATTCCATTGCCAAGGCAATGATTAAACGCCATCCCCGGCCTCACGGTGTTCCAGTCGAATGGGGCCGGTTCGAGGGCGATGATGTCCCACGGGTGATTTCCCCCACTAGAATATCTACCGTCATAGTAGTATATCATGCTGAATTCTTCGCAGCCGACAAAGGTGAATTCTACCAAACCCCTCCCACTCTTCTTGGAATGAATGACACCAGCCCCTCCAATCCGAAATTTAACTTTATCGCACTTCTGAGCTTCCTTTAAATCAACAGACATTCTCTCCTTCTTCCTGCGCCAGCGGCGCGCGTATATCGTAATCAGATATGGCAATCCACCACGGTTACCCATTTGTCAGCCGGAAGCTCGGCCAACATCTTTGCAAACTCCACCTCCCAACCGTTATTCTCGTTGGAGACCACCCCCCACCAACCCATTTGACCGCGCTCAAACCATTGTCCGTCGCGAAGCAATGCAAATGCGCAAAGGGCAGGTTGGATCTCTTTGCGTTGCTCAAGGGTCTTGCCGAGCATGACACCGTTCTGCTCATCAACACCGACCTTGCCGGCAAGCCTAAGCGTCACCGCATCCGAATCTCCACTGGCCTCAAGAGCGTCTATGAACTGATAGAACGCGCCATTTTTTCCCTCCACTTCCCAACGCTTGCGCAGCGACTTTTCAGCGTATCCGGCGTCGACAATAAGCTTGTTCCACCGATCCCATGCATCGTCATTATCCATCCAGTAGATGCCCGCGGCACGGCCTCTGGCGTCGACAAACGCGTTTCTGTACCGTTGTTCGATATCGGCGCAGGCGATCCGACGCATCTTGTCCAGATCGAGGTCGCCGACGCGGCACTGATCAACACCCGCGGCGTCATACTCCCAACCGAACGCGCCCGGCTTACCCTTACTTGCGTCGGCACCATCTTTAACGTGTAGCAGTCCGGACCAGCGCCCGCCCACTTTCCACCAGTCCCATTTCTTATTCGGATTCGTCCGCTTGATGACCTGCACAACCTCACCGGCCTCATTCAGTCGCGCATATCCGTATTTATGTTCATCCGTAGGTTCTTCGCCGTGAGTGAGCGAAGCTTTGTCATAGTAATGTCGAATAAACTCCGCAAAGGATTCAATGTCCTTCGTCGGCACTTTAAGTTCATTCCACCCTTCCGGGATGAACCTGATCTTGGCGCGGTAACCTTTTCCATGCCCCCAGTCCCGTGACGTGTAACTTATCTCGCCACGACATCCAGTACCCAACATCGGGCCGAGTTTTGCCCTCTCTTCTTCCGTAGGCTCTCGATAAAATTGATCCTCATATGGGTCATGCAGGCTCCCTTCCATATCCCGGAGTCGTGCTGTTGTGTCGCTTTGGTATGCGTCCCGAGCTTCGTCGGTGATGTCGACGTCCTGAACGTATTTATCGTCACAGCCAGTGCATTCAAATTCGTGATAAGGCTGCAGCGCGGGCTCGACGTCGTCCTGGCTGTCTGTAACCACTAAAACTGAAAAATGCGACATTCTCTCCTTCTTTTCCCCACCAAAAGCCCGGTGGCGGCATGTTAAATCCCGGCGATTGCCGCCAGTCCTTCGTCCAGTACGAACTGTTCTTCCGGGCCGCAGCAGTCGCATCCGGCAAGGTCGATCCCTGCCATTGCTTCCAGCATGTCGGCACAGAGGCGGTTGCAGACAGACCTGACCCGGTGCTTGCGCGCGAGGATCTCTGTCTGCAGCAGATTCAGGCCTTCAGCATCCATGACCGGCCTCAGTAGGTGATCTTGACGTTGGGGATCTGACCTTTGGCGATCGCCTCAACGACCGCCTTGCCCTGATCCTCAGTCAGACCGGCAGCTACCAGCCCTCCTAACGCCTCGTTGTTGATCCTGGCGCGGTGCTTCTTGTCCGCCTCTCGCTTGGCGGCGGCGTCAGCCTCTGCCTTCTTCTCCGCCTCGATCCGTTCGCGCTCCTTCTGCGCGGCCCGCTCCTCCGCCTCCTTGGCGGCCTTCTCAGCGGCCTCTTTCTGCCGGGCCTCCAGATGCTCGCGCATCGTCTTCATCCGCTCCATGGCCTTCCTGTGGGCCTCCTGCGCGTCGGCGGCGCGGTCCTGCCAGTCGGTGCTGGAGAGAATTTCGTCTGCCCGCTGGATTTGCGCGTCGACAGACGCGATCGGGAAATCATCGGGTACGTCGGACGTACCGGCGGAGCCGAACCACGCCAGTTGCTTCTCGATCTCCTGCCGATGACGTTCTTCGGCCTGCCGCACCCGCTCCTCTGCCTCCTCGCGGGCCTTCGCCTCGGCCTGGCGCTCGGCTTCGAGCCGGTCGGCTTCTTCCTTCGCCTTTTTTTCCGCTTCAATCCGTTCGCGCTCTGCTTTCGCCTCGGCCTCTTTGCGGGCCTGTTCCGCAGCCTCAGCTTTGATACGGTCCTCGCGTTCCTGCTTCTCCCGTTCTTCCTGTTCCTTCCGCAGGCGGGCCAGCTCGGCGCGTTCCGTCTCCTGCTTCTCACGTGCGACGTAGAGGGACTGCAGGGCCGTCATCGCCTCTTCCTTCGCTCGTACGGCGCGGGCGGCAAATTCCTGCCAGTCGCGGTTGTCGCCGCGCACGCGCTCCATCCGGGTCCGGATCTCATCCAGAGACGGTTCGGGGGTATCGAAGGAAGCAAAGGGGGCAATATCAGCCACCGCGGCCTCATGACCGGCCACGCGGTCTTTCTCTGCGTTCTCCCATTCCGTCAGCGGGCGGCGCTTTTCCTCTTTCAGCGCGTCCAGCGTGTCCCGTATGCGCTTCCGTTCAGCGTCGATTGCGCCGGTCTGCTTTTTAAGGTCGGATACGAGATCTTTTCCCATAGCGTCGAGGGCTGTCTTTGACCGAGCGATTTTGTTGGCGAGTGATCTGATTTCTGCCCTGCCCTGCTCCGTCGAGATGTCAGGGATAACGGCGTCGGCCTCCGCTTTGATCCTTTTCAGGACTTCATCAACCCCGCCGTCTTTCTGAAAGACGACCGCCGGGGTTAGAGGTTGGCCTGCAACGATAAGGTCATTCATAAAATCCTTCTTTCTGCCTAAAGGCGCTTCTCGAATTCAATACAAGAAACTATACCGGAACTCCGGTATGGTCACGCGGAAACGGCGCAATAATCGTGCGAAGATTTTTCCGATTGTTATAGAATTACGGCAAATACGAATATCCTGTACATTCTAAGTGGCGGTAATTATAGTCCGCATATGAGAGACGCCCGCGCCGAACTGTTAAACTCTGTGATCGCCCAGTTAGAAAAGGGCGTGCGCCCGTGGCAGCCGAGCTGGAAGGCCGGAAATATGGCTGGGCCGGTATCGCGCCCGCTTCGCCACAACTCCATTCCTTACAACGGGATCAACGTCATTGCGCTCTGGATGACGGCGACGGCGGCGGCCAAGGGATACAGCAGCCCATTCTGGATGACGTATAAATCTGGCCTTGAACTTGGGGGACACGTTCGCAAGGGCGAGAGAAGCGCTACGGTTTTCTATGCCAACACGTTTAACAAGGTTGCCGAGAACGAGAACGGCGAGCAGGAAGAAAAGAAGATCCCGTACTTGAAAGCGTACAGCGTCTTCAACGCGGAGCAGTTCGACGGGATACCGGCGCATTTCACCGCCGAAGTTCCGCGCCAGACGCCGGACTTCCAGCGAATAGAAGCCGCCGAGACGTTCATGGACAATCTCGGCATCGAGACACGCCACGGCGGAAGCAGGGCGTTTTACAACCACGCCAGCGACTTCATCCAAATGCCCGTGCGGGAATCGTTCAATGACGCCGTCGCTTACTATGGAACGCGGCTCCATGAGTGCGTCCATGCGACCGGGCACAAGGACAGACTGGCCCGCGAGTTTGGGAAGCGGTTCGGCGACCAGGCCTACGGACAGGAAGAACTTGTCGCCGAACTAGGCTGCATCTTCGCAGCCGCCGACCTCGGAATAGAGCCGGAGCCGCGCGAGGATCACGTCAGCTACCTGAGCGCCTGGCTGGCCCTGCTGAAGAAGGACAAGGGCGCATTGTTCATCGCCGCATCCGCCGCCCAGAAGGCGGTGGACTGGATGCACGGCAGGCAGCCGAAAGCGCCATGAAACGCCCCCGCATCCCCCAGCCATGCCCCGCAGACATCCGCCGCAACTATCTGCGCGCCCTGATGATGGACGCATGGAAGGAGGCGCAGGCAGGAGCCGACCGGTTCGGCGGTCGCCGGTCGCACTATATGCCGTGTAGCCTCACACTGGCATGGGCTGACACCAAGGCCCGACCGTCCGCGATGACTACGGCGGCGCTCATGGCAGATTTCACCCCGCGATAGAATTGAGTGCGGCGCTTTAAATCCGCTCCGCACAATGGTCAGAAATCCTTTTCATATCCCGATACACGCCTTTCTGAGTAAGCTCATAACTGTAACTGAGATAGAATAGCATTAAGGCAATGCCCCAAAGCGCAAAGATCATCAGGAACATCTGGACGCCGAAGAGAACGCGCTGAGCCTTAATCTTTGTTGCATCTGACTGGTTCAGATCGCTCATCAGCCAGCAATACAAGCGCGAGAGTTCCGGCATGAACATGACCGCGAAGCCGAGCATCGCCATCAGCGCGAAGGGTCTGAGGAATTCAAGTCCTGCCGACATTGCATCTGCCGCGATGTAGCTTGCCTCACAATAATGGTCACCCGCACCCTCCAAGCCCGTATACCCGGAGATCACAAGCGTGAAGCATAAAGCGAAACCGACCCCACTGACCCCTACAATCCATTTACCAACGCTAGAGCCAAATCTGATAGCGCCCCTGATCTCGCTCTCTTTGCGATCCAACAGCCATCGCCGGTTGGGTCCCCATCCGAAAAATACAACGGCTGGAGGGGCTAGCAGCAGGGAAAGGAGCAGTAGGCTTGGCCAAATCCAGAACACGGTCAAAGCAACCATCACGACAGCTGCAAATCCGACGCACCACATTCAACTTCGCTCCATCTCTAATCCCGGGGTAGCACTGCGCGCCGGAGGTTACGTCGTGCCGTTGTGCAAGTGACAGACAGTGACGCCGCCCCCCCCTCGTCCCAGCCAACAACAATCTTCGCGTATATACACCTGGCCTGGAGACGCCCGCACAATCCTTGCATCCAGATCGCGCGGACGCCCCCTGAGGTCACGTCGGGACCGTTAATGGCGCAATAAGGGCCTCAGAACTCAGCCCGCATTGAAAACGTTAGCTTAGAGTTACTGCCGAAGTTGATAACCGTTAGCGTGGCAGGACCGGCCGGTAGGGTGCGCCGCAAAACGCCATCGATACCCAACTGGCTATGAGGGCACGGAGTGTCTACATTACTCTCCGCAGGGCATACCTTGATAGCCAACTCGTTGGTTGTTGGGCCGCCAGAGGCTGCCAGCCGGATGCTGTCCATGAACACATCCACAGCACCAGCCTTATCAAGCTTTATAGGGAAATTCTTTACCTCTCCGGGGTTCATTGTAATCGCGTCGAATTTAAGGCGCTTAGTCTCAAGGGCAGACGAGTTGAGAGCCGTCAGCTCAAGAACGGTGGCCACCTCCTGTGCTGCAAGCACTCCATAGCTGGATGGCGCGCCGGTGACTGCGTCGAATTCAGCACCCGCCACAATCCCGAGCAAACTTCCATTTGATTTTAGTATCACGGGACCGCCACTCATCCCGCTCGCCTGCAAATTAGTCGTTGGGAAAACGCCTTGGGAATTGGTGATGGTTGATGATACCACCCCGTTCGAAACTGACATTGCTCCCGTGCCGCTGGATGGAAAGCCGTGAGCTACAATGTCCGCCCCTTGCAGCCCCTCCAAGCGGGTGAACTTCAGAAAAGGATATTCCTTTTCCTCTTTGAATTTCAGCAATATGGCATCGACTGTTACGGTCTTTGCGTCGCGAATGAGAGAAAGAGTAGGTAGGTTTGCAGCTGTCCCGACGGCGGCAAAGCATTCGGAGTTTGGAGGAGCAACGTGCTTCGCAGTGAGTATCCGTCCGAACTTACTCACGATCACGCCGCTTCCTTTGGAGACCCTTCCGTCTGGCAATTTGCATTCGATGTAGACCAGGACGTCCTTGATTTTTGGCATTTCGTCGCCGTTCGGCTCAGCAACGGCGATGCCTGAAATCATCGTCATGAACGCAGTCAGCAGTGTGAAACGCCAATTCGCCACTGTTCTACTCCTTCATCCATGCAGCCAGATTAGCGACGATATCCTTGGAAAGCCTGGTTCCGGCATTGAATGAACTCCACGGTTCGTCACCGAAAAGCCCATTCGTGTGGACACCAACGACCCTATTGCCGTCCACAAGCACCGCGGAACCGCTCATACATCCAAACGTGTCGTTCTTGTAGAACAGCTTAGACTCCGTCATTAGCTCGATTTCTCCGGTGCTCTTCCACTGCTTCCCTTCGGGAGTTTTGTCGCAAGGATAACCATAGAGTGTCGCCGGGACGGGGCTCTTTCCATCTGCAAGCGGTTCCATAGCCAACCAGCCCGTCATCATGCCTACGTTGCAGTCGAGGCGAATGGCGCCGAGATCGTAGTACTTTCCTTCGTCAGGTGTCTCAGACTCGACCCACCCTGTCACAGAGTAGAGCTTTGTCGCCCCACAGACGCCGTAAGGCTTCGCCATCGCATTACGCGCAGGGATTATGGCGAAATCCTCATGCCACGCGCCGGAAGCTCCGCCGTCATGCACGCAGTGACCTGCGGTCAACACAACATTCTCGGAAATCATTGTTCCGGTGCATGCAAAGCGCTTGCCTTGAATCTTGTTGAGGAAAGTGATTTGAACCACTGAGCTGGATGGGAGTTGGGTCGTCGGACTGACAGCCTCCCGTGTGTCTGGGAGGATGACGGAAAACGGAACGAAAGTCCCATCTGTTTTCCTCGCTCCTGTGTTCTCCTCATACGGCGCAAAGGACGGCGACGCCGCCTTGAGCGCCATTGCCTCAGAGTTGGTTAACGTGCTTTTTTCTTGCGGCGCTCCAGATCCGACTTTTGCCGACGTCCCAGTAAGCGACTGCTCGGAGCTGGTCGCCTTGGCCAGGGAGGCTTTTCCTGTCCCGAGATCGTAGGTCACACCTGCATGACGGTTCGGATTTATGTTGTTTAATGGCGCTAGATTGCCTCCAGCTTTCTTCCAATCCAGCGGATCAGTGAGCTCATAGAGTGTTTCGGTATCCACTTTACCGGTAGCCGGAAGCGATCTGCTTGATTGGAATGCCTTCAGCGCATCAGTCAGTTCATCTGCAGATGCCGCCTCAGTGTTGCTCTTAGACAGAAAGCCGAGTTCGCGAAGGACAATGCCTACATCATCAGAATTTGGTGACTCTGATTCGCCGCCCAGCGGGCTTCCCAATTCTGCCGCCGTTCCAGTAAGCACAAAACTTACGCGCCGGTACCAAAGCCGGGCGGCTCCCGTACCCTCACCAGCTGGATTTATAAGGCGGCGGACCGCGCTTACCTTGCCGGTATCAGCTGCAAAGTTTATCTTTCGTGCAGTCCAATATGCAAGGGCGGCATCTAGACCATCCTTCGGCTGTCTTACGAGATCCGGCTGTTCCTCAAAGGGGCGGTTGATCTCGATCCCACGATTGCGGAAATTCAGGCGGCCCGTAAGCTGAATGTAACCGGACCCCCGGTATCTCCATCCGTCGTCCGTATGTCTACCAGTGTTCCCAAGCCTCGCCCCGTAGACGTAATTGGCGGTAGCCTTTTCGTCGCCAGCAATCTGCTTTGCAACGTCTGGCGAGATTGCGAATACCACCACAAGTCGCTCGGGACTGTACTTCATGTTTTCATCGAGGCGCCGAAGACCACCTGTTTCTGTCAAGATCTGTGCTAGAAAATGGGTGGTCCGGTCATTCGTATTTATCCCAGCGGACTTGATGCGGCTTTGCCCCTCGATTAAAGCGGCCACCAAGAGGGGATCGGCGCGGGGCGAAATCACGAAAAGCTGGTCGGCGGTTGGAAAAGTAGCCGCTTGGGTAGGTATCACATGAATCACCGTCCAAAGGCTTAACACGGCGATCAGTCGTTTTCGGGATGTGCTGCGACCTATAGCACGAACACAATCGATGATACTTCGTATCATACGTTTCCCTCCAATCACGTCGGAAATCTAGCTTGAGGTTATTGCCCCCAGTCTGCGCTACAGCTGAGGACAGCCTCGTTAGTGGGCAGCGTGGTATCCGCCGTGAGCTCCGTTGCAAAGAGGCGCAGAATCTCGTCTCGGCGTTCTTCGGATCCCCTTGCGGATCCACGGCACTCATTTGCGACATATCGGTCGAGCATACAATTTACCAGGCGCCTCTCATCTACCTGATCGCTGCATGCAGCCTTCCATGTCGCGGGCTTACAGGCCGGGGTGTTGACGAGATTGTTGGCTACGACGGCCATCGCCACGTTCCCGTACTCTGTCTGCAGACCGAGTGTTCTGTATGTGGCAAGGCGTCGCTCATAGGCGGCAAGAGCGTGTTCGGCCTGTGCTTTCTGGAAACCTGCAGTCTTAATCGTGGTCGAAAAAGCGTTGTGGAATGCCGCATCGCACATGAGCCTGCCCTGCTGATTGCTGTCACAGGTCCATTGCGGATCAAGACATCCGTTTCTCGTCGGAAGGTTCAAAGGGCCCAGAAGGCTCTGGTAACTCTCGGGGTCGCGCTGCTCATATCTCTTGAGAATGGGCGGCAGATTATTCGACGTCCAATCAAGGATACCGAACGTCATTCCATCGAGCCCGAAATATCCATCAAAGTGCTTAGCACTACAGTTCCCGGTCACTGCGCGGAGGAACTTCCCAAAGCCACCCGCTGCAGGACATGAAGCGATCTGGTTACAAATGCGGTCAGGCCGAGGCGGATCGGTAACTGGCTTGCAAGATGTTGTCCAAATAAGATGCCCCCTGCTATTAGGCTGATGCAACAAAGCACCAGTCGGAGGCGCGGCGCGGCAAAGCTTTGCCTCAGCGCATATTTGCGCTTTTGCGGGTATTGGCACAGAAAGCAGCAACGAGATCAAGCAGAACCGCCACAGAGATGGGACTTCCATGTTCCGTTTCTCCCCCATTTCAGCATAGCCTACATGTCGAATTTCCGGAGTCAATCGTAAAGCGCTTTTCGGTTCGGGATCGGAAGATATCGCTCACCGCCCGACCCATGGGGCTTTGCGAGACGACCACCGCAGCCCTGTGGAGTGGACGAACGGCTAAGCGAACTGGTTCCTTTTCCAAAGTAGGGAGAGGACAAGTACGGGGAGGTGATCATCAGTGACCTACGCAATATATGGAAAGCCGTAGCCGTCACGCGCTATACAGAAGAAAACGCAATAATATTGCGAATGTCGAAATTTACTTCATACCGGAACTTCGGTATAGTTCAGCATCAGAAAGCCGGACAGGCTGAGAAGACCGAGAGTGTGACAAGCCTTCTTCCCGTCATCATATACGGCATATGCTTTGCCATCGTCGCCCGCTCATGGCGGCGGTGGAAGGCGAATGGAAATTAAACCCGCCCGGCGCGGATCGCCGGAGAAAGTAATAGGAGATTGTGACTTCAGTTTCACACAGCACGACATTCATCGACGTCAAGCATTTTCATCTATTCTGCGGACTTGGTGGTGGAGCCAAAGGTTTTAATAATGGTCATGCCCGGGTTGGAAGCCTTGAGGCGAAATTCCGCTGCATCGGCGGCATCGACAACGATCCTGCCGCCATCCGGGATTTCAATAAACTTGCGGGCGTGCCCGGAACCGTCCTCGATCTATTTAGCCGCGAGCAGTATGTCGCATTCCACGGGCAACAACCGCCGATGGGATGGCGTGAGGCGACCGTGTCCGATATTCATGCGGCGGCCAATTACGAAGTGCCGGATATCGTATTCACGTCGAGTCCGTGCAAAGGCTTTTCGGGGCTGCTGTCGGAAACCCGCAGCAAGACCGACAAATATCAGGCGCTGAACAAGCTTACGCTGCGCGGTATCTGGCTCGCGATGGAGGCATGGAAAGACGATCCGGTCCCGCTGATCGTGTTTGAAAATGTCCCGCGCATTGCCAATCGCGGCCGCCCGCTCCTCGACCAGATCGTCGGCCTGCTCAAGCACTACGGCTATGCGGTCGCAGAGACAACGCATGACTGCGGCGAACTGGGCGGTTTGGCGCAGAGCCGGAAGCGGTTCCTCCTCGTCGCCCGCCACATGCAGAAGGTTCCGCCGTTCCTGTATGAACCGGAGAAGCGCCCACTGCGCGCCGTTGGCGACGTGCTGGAGAAACTCCCCATTCCGGGGCTTGGCATCGGCGGCCCGATGCACCGCGTCCCTTCCCTGCAATGGAAGACGTGGGTGCGGCTGGCCTTTGTCGAGGCAGGCGGAGATTGGCGCAGTCTGAATAAACTCCGCGTCGAGGACGGCAAGCTGAAGGATTTCCTTATTGTGCCGGAATACCGCGCCGGCTACCTCGGTGTGAACCGGTGGAGCGAAAGCGCTGGTACAGTTGCTGGTCGCAGTTCACCTAGCAACGGAGCGTTTTCTATCGCTGATCCTCGCTACGATGGACAGGACTACGGCAGCTTCGGCGTACTGAATTGGGCACAAACGTCCGGGACGATCACCAGCCAGCGCTCACCCGGTCAAGGCACATTCTCAGTGTCTGACCCCCGTATGAACGACGGTACGGCAGAGAACAGGCACGAGAACGTCTTCCGAATCGTTAGGTGGGATGAAGCCGCCGGGAGGATATCGAGTGGCCATGGCCCATCGTCTGGTGGCCAGAGTGTCGCCGATCCACGCCCGGCGTGGGAGAACCGCTTTGGCAATCTGGCGGTCACCGACTGGGACAAGGCTGCGAACACGGTTATTGCGGGCGGCAAGGGCGTCCAAGGCGGATGGCAATCTGTAGCAGATCCCCGTTACGCCGAAGGTGCGATGGGCCAGCTTGGCAACAAGATGCGTGTCATAGATTGGGCGTCACAGATCCCGACCGTCACCGGCTCTGACCGCGTCGGCTCAGGCGCTATGTCAGTACCTGACCCCCGCGCCATGCACCGTGAGAAGGGCGACAACTATCTTACGGGCGGCCACTACGGCGTCGTACCGTGGAACGGCAGCACCGGCGCTGTTTCAGCATCGGCCTGCCACGACAACGGCGGTTGGAGCGTGGCCGATCCACGCTTGTCCGGCGCGACCGATCAGCTCGTGGCTGTGATTCGGGCGCTCGATGGGACATGGCACCGTCCCTTCACGACGTTGGAACTCGCAGGACTCCAAAGCCTCATCGATCCAGAGGAGTTTCTCGAGCTGGACGGCCTGTCTGACAGTGCCTGGCGCGAGCGGATCGGCAATGCCGTACCGAGCGACGCGGCGGCAGCGATTGCCAGCGTCATGGGTCATTCCCTTCTCCTCGCGGCGACGGGACAGACGTTCATGCTGTCCAATACTCCGATATGGGTACGACCTGTCGCAATCGGCCTGTCTGTGAAGCAGCCAAGCCCATGACGGTTGACACGATAGACCTTTCCCCGGTCATCGAGCAGGCCGGGGGAAGAGGCCAGATGGGCGAGGCCTACAAGCGTGCCACCGAATTCCTCAGCGACTGGCATGGCGTGTTCGCTGAGGGCGAGACAGTCATTCTCGCACAGTCCGGCAAATGCAGGGCCATCGCACGGATCGCCAAGACCGGGCGCGGCCACTGGCTTTCGGGGCATGACTACTTCACCCCCACATCCGGAAGCGGCGGAGGCCCGAACGTGTGGGCTCGGCTGGCCTTTCAATCGCGGGACGATGCCATCCGGTATGAAGCGGAACGAGCGTTTGAATGGTTCCGGGGCATAGTCGATACCCGCGATAGCTGCGTATCCGATGCCACGAAGCGGGATGCCGAGAGAATACTCGGCGATCTGCGCCAGCTTGTTACCCCGACCTTCGCCGGGCCACAGCAACTGATGCTCTTCTAATTTCATAACCCTAAAACATCTGCAAACAATAACGCAACAGAATTGCGCCGTTTGTTCTTCGCTTTACCGGCGTTCCGGTATAATCTAATTTCAGAACGAAGGAGTTAGACCATGAATGCAGAGATCATCACAATGCTAAAAAGTCTCGGAGAGCAACTCGATGCGAGCGTGAGCGAGTCCAAGGGTAAGGTCGACCTCCTGTATGGGTATGACCGGGAGAATTCCTTCGACGTAGCTCTGAAGGCCATGATCCTGAAACACACAACGCCGCGGACAGGTGGTGATGCATTGCAAGGGGCGTTTGGACTGTTCGCCGACATCTCCGGCCCTTCCTATTACAAGGCCAAGGCGGCGCGGAAGCTGCTGCTGCTTCGTCAGCATCGGAAGGTCACCCCGGAGCATAAGGCGAAGATCTCCGCCGAAATACTTCCTGTCGTCCGGTCGTGCAGACGCGCCGCTATGGGCATCGGACTGCCGCAGATAATTATTATGGGCTGATTTAAACATTGACCGGCGAGGCCGGAGAAAGAGAAGGAGATAGTGGGTCAAGGGAGTGAGACCATACCAGACGACTATGATGATTTGATTTGCGAGCAGATGGGCGAACGAAATCGTCGGCATCGTCAGCAGGAACGCAGTTTAAAGAACAAGGTCCACGCCGAGGTTGCCGCGCAACTTAAACGGCACGGAATAAGCAAAACGCCGGCTCGGCCGAAGGGCGCGAAGGTCGATTGTCAGTGCAAGAACTGCGGCATTCCATTCACCGCACGAAAAGCTGACCGCGCTCGAGGCTGGGCAAGATTTTGCAGCAAGTCGTGCGCGGCGATCTTCAAAGATCGTGCTTACCACGGACGTTATAGAGGCAGCTACGGATCATAAACCCGCCCGGCGCGGATCGCCGGAGAAAGAAGAGGAGATAATGGGACTTAGTATCAGAGCATATACCAATTTGGCAGAAACCACGGAGACGGATGTAAGCTACTCGGCGTCGGAAGATCGCACGATTACATTCTACAGCGTCGGGTACACGGAAGTGAATTTCCCCGGGAGAACGAAGGGACTCAAACCGGATACGCCATACAAGTATGACGAAGAGCTGGATTTCCATGCCGGATCATACAGTGGGTACAACCGTTGGCGCGACCTGCTAGCCCGTATGGCCGGATATGACAGCGCGGAGGCTGTCTGGTCTGATACTAAACCCGGCCCGTTTACGGAGCTAATTAACTTCAGCGACTGCGAAGGCGTAATAGGCCCGATCACCGCCGCGAAGCTTGCGCGTGATTTTTCCGAATTCGCCGACACGGCCAGAGCGTTCGCGGATACGTTAGGTGTGGAAGGCGAGTATTGGCTCTCGAAATTTGGGGAATGGCGTAAGGTCTTTGAAAAGACCGCAGGAAATGGCGCTGTAGAGTTTTTCTGATTTAAACGCCCGTCAAGCGGAAGAAGGAAGCGATTATGTCTATGGATACATGCGTCGATTGCGGCGCTCTTGTAGATACCGACAACGAGCCGGAGGCCTATGCCGTAACCTTTCAAGACGGCAGCGAATTGCAGACTGAAGACTGTCGGTGCGAGACCTGCCGTATTGATCTTGCCGGCACGGTGACAACCGCTGATCTATTCAGAAAGCTATGTAAGTTAATCGAGATCGTGTCGTCTATACCCCAGATCATCCGGCAGGAGACCCACGCGCTAGAGAGCATCTCGAAGAAGCTGGCTTCGCGCTCATGACCCAGCCTCTCAAGCTCAAAACCGTCTACGGCTCCATCACATACGTCCTTCCCGACGACCTGGCCCGCGCCCAGCAGACCGGGCGGCTGGTCCCGTGCTGCGACCGGGACGGGAACCCGGCAAACGCGGACGGCGAGCGGAAGCGGTATGCGCTTGGCAACCTGCTTACCGACACCGACCGGAAGGCGGTGCGCGTGACGGAGACACTATCCGATGGAACGCGGGTGCGGTCATACAGGTATGCGGACGAATTTAAGCCGGACGTTTAAACGCCGCCACCGGGCGACAGGTGGGGAAAGCAGAATTATAGGTGCCTGTTCGGATCATACAAGGAGATTGCCGGAAAACGCTCCTGACGCTGGAGGCTGAATCGGTCAATTGCGTGGTTACGTCGCCGCCATATTTTGGGCTGCGCGACTACGGCACAGGGGTCTGGACAGGAGGTTCCAGCGAGTGCGACCACAAGCCGTCAGCCACGCCGGAGGCCCGAGGACTGGCATCCAGCACGCTTGGCGGCGGAAAGCGGCACGCCGGGCACCAGCAGGAAGGGTTTAAACGCCGATGCCCCCGATGCGGAGCAGTTCGCGTTGATAACTAGCTTGGACTTGAATCGTCACCCGACGACTACGTTTCGGCGATGGTGGACTTGTTCCGCGAAATCCGAAGGGTGCTGCGCGATGACGGCACCGTCTGGTTAAACCTCGGCGACAGCTACGCCGGAGCGCCGGGCGGCTTCCAAGGCCGGAACGGGCAGCGGGCCACGCGCACCTTCACCGCACGTATGCAACACCGCAAGGAAGGCGCAGGCTTAAAGCCGAAGGACCTGATTGGTATTCCATGGCGCGTGGCGCTGGCATTGCAGGCTGATGGTTGGTGGCTTCGTCAGGATATCATCTGGTCAAAGCCAAACCCTATGCCGGAGAGCGTGACCGACCGGTGCACGAAATCCCATGAATACATCTTCTTGTTTTCCAAATTGGACCGCTACTACTACGACATCGATGCCGTTCGGGAACCCAACTCGCCGGAAAGTTTGGCACGGCAGCAGCGCGGACGCAGCGAAAACCATAAGTGGGCGGACGGCGGGCCGGGCGGTCAGACGCTGGCAACCGACATTTCGGGCGCTTGTCATCCTCTCGGTCGCAACCGTCGATCTGTCTGGAACATCGCGACGGCCCCATTTTCCGGCGCTCACTTCGCCACCATGCCCCCTGCCGTTGCGGAACCCTGCATCCTCGCGGGCTGTCCGAAAGGCGGTGTTGTGCTTGATCCTTTCGGCGGAGCCGGGACGACTGGGCTTGTCGCCGAACGCCTTGAACGGAACGCCATCCTTCTCGAACTGAACCCAGACTACTGCCAGATCGCCACCGACCGAATCAGGGCCGATCTTGGGCGCGTGCAAACCAACCTATCCGCCACGCAGAAAGATAGCGGCCCATTGTTCGCGGACGCGGCGGACTAAACAATTTTTGCAGCCACCAACGGGTCGCGGCACTACGCAGGCTTTATGGGTGCGCTACGAGGCGGACAACCCGTGTGTGGTCGCGGCAGTATGAAACCAAGCCAACACAGCGGCTTGCCCGATCTCGACGGCACCAATGTCGCCAAGATCCCTCCCCATAACCGCGCAACATCCGAAAAGAAATTAGCACGAATATTGCGCCTATTCCGTTCGATGTTTTACCGTAGTTCCGGTATATTGTTTTTAACAGGCCGATACTGGACGGGTATTTAAACGCCAAGGAGATTTGAAATGACCATCAGCCCCACCACCAACAAGCCCTTCACCACCGAGGATGCCGACCGGCTCCTTAGGCTGGCAGACCAGTTCCTTGAAGATTGGGCCGTTGACATGGTGAACGACGGCAAGCCGGATTCCGACTACGAGGAGCGCAACGCCGAATGGAAAGCTATCCGTCCCCTGTTTGAACAGGCCCCGGCGATGCTGGAGGTCATTAAAGGCTTAATCCAGCAAATCGAGGATGATCCCGAATCGGCTGATTTTTTGATTGACGCTGGATGCATTGAATGTACCGCGGGGACTGTTCCTAATCACCTGAACACAGGACTATGCCCCTACCATAAGGGCAAGCAGGTGGTCGCCAAGGCGGAGGGTACCCGATGACCGCCAAAATCAACAAAGCCCCAGTCGTCCGTTACACAAGCGGTTTCGCCCTGATCGACATCAAGTCTGGCCGAGTGTCTCTGTCCAAGCTGTTCGGCCCGAACGGCTACCCGAAGGACGGCCAGACCGTTCGCATTCCCATCACCATACAAGGCTACATCACCCACCGGCACAGCAGCGATGACGGCGTAAGCATCGAGTATGGCGTTGAGGTTGAGAGCCTGCAGATCGAGGGCGGGCGATGACTGACTTCTCCACCCTCAAACGCCGCGTCATGGACACCTACCGCTCGACGGTTCTCCCGATGGTCAGCGATGGACGCCCCGGCCACATCTGGACTGGACGGCTGGAGATGGCCGGCCTGATCGAACAAATCGACGCATGGATGGACCGGAACGGGATGGACATCGAGGCGGTCGCCTTACGGGATGAGTTCAAGGCCATGCCGCACGCCAAGTATTCCGTGGCGGAGTGCATCGAAGCTTTGAAGGCAGAGACGAAGCGATGGACAGGGTGATGACCGACACCGAAACACCACCAGCCGCCGAGGCGTTCAAACGCACACGCCAGAGCTTAGGATTGTCGCAGTCCGAGCTTGCGGCGGCTTTGGGGATTCGGCGCGTGAAAACAATACGGGAAATAGAAGGCGGTAAGAGGCCTGCAGGCGATGTGTTGCTGCGGTTAATGGAGCAACTCGTTTCCCGTAATCGCGAAATATCCGACAATAAATAAGCAATCATATTGCGCGGTTTTTCTTAGCTAAACGTCCGTATCTGTTATATATTTCTCCTTATCAGGCAGTTGTTGCCGGGTTTTATTAACCAAGGAGAAATAAAAATGAACGCACATTCCAAATTATCCATGAAATTCCAGCTTGGCCAGGTCGTCGCCACCCCCGGCGCACTTGAGGCAACCAACCACTTCCAACGGCTGGCCTACCTGCATCGCCATGTTTCCGGTGACTGGGGCTGTGTCTGTGACGAAGACAAGGCGCTGAACGACGAAGCGGTTGAGTTGGGGAATCGCATCCTTTCGGCATACCCGATTGATCCCGCGAAACCGTGCGAGGGCTTCGGCGACAACTGCCTGTGGATCATCACCGAGCGCGACCGCAGCGTTACCACGTTCCTGCTTCCCAGCGAATATTAACCTAACCGGGCGGCGTTTGAACGCGCCGCCCATGTTTTCAACATAGGAGAATTTGAAAATGCAATCATCAAACCACACTGAAGGCCCATGGGACATAAACGCCTTCAATCTCACGCAGATCATCAAGGTCAAGTCCGGCCCCGATAAGGACGGCAGGCACTACAAAGACGGCAGGCACCAGATCGTCATTGCCAACGTAGGGCAGGACGGCGACGATTGGGCGGAACGCCGCGCCAATGTGCATCTAATGCGCGCCGCGCCGGACATGCAGGCAGCCCTTGAGTCCGCTTTAAGCGAATTGCGCGAGTGGATGGAAGTGTTCCCGGATGGTTCAGACAACACGCCGAGAGTGATCGAAGAGATCGAAGCGGCATTGCACAAGTCGCGCAATTGGTAATCAACGCCGCCCCGCAGGCCATCGCGGGAGAAAGATTAGGAGAACGTGGCAAAACTCACCAAGGCGCAGGCAAAGCAACATGCGGAGGCCTGCAAGATTTTAGAAAAAGACGTGCTGACATGGGATGATAAATACTTCGTCCTTGAGAACTGGCAGGAATCCGCAAACCACGTCAACAGTTCAGCAGGCGCATTCTTCACGCCGCCCGGTCTGGCGCGAGACTTTGCAATCGAAGGCGAAGGACGCCGGATAATTGACCTATGCGCGGGGATCGGCGGCCTTTCCTTTGCTATAGATAACTGCTGGCGCTACGACCAAGATCACCAGCCAGATATCACCTGTGTCGAGATCAACCCCAACTATATCGCCGTTGGCAAGAAAATTCTGCCCCATGCCCGTTGGATACAAGCCAGCGTGTTCGACCTTCCGGCCGACATCGGCCACTTTGATCGCGCCATATCGAATCCTCCATTCGGCGCAATCAAACATGACGGGCAGGCCCCGCGCTACACAGGGAAGGATTTCGAGTACAAAGTTATGGATATTGCCAGCGACATCGCGGACTTCGGCGCCTTTATAATCCCGCAAATGTCAGCACCGTTCCAGTATAGCGGAATGCGCTATTACCAAGAGCGCGCAACAGAAAAGCACAACAGGTTTATGGAGCAGACCAAAATCCGCATGGAGATAGGTTGTTCAATTGATACGGCCTACTACCGGGACGCATGGCATGGTGTAGCGCCTCTATGTGAAATCGTTGTAATTGATTTTGAAGAAGTGCGACAGGCGAGGATGGAGAAGTCGCACCGCCCGAAAAATCCGTTTGTGTTCGCCGCAGATAGGCATGAACCCCCATCAACCGAGTCAACCACGCAGACGAACAACAAGAAGCAGCTAACTTTATTCTAGCCGTTTGAACATACCGTCAGCAGAGCCGTCAGCCTAAAAGCTGGCGGCTTTTCTCTTATCTGCACCCCCTTATAACATTACATATTGCTTGAACTGCATGAACCGGGTCACGAGGTATTAGCCATAAGTAAGCAGCAGGCTAGTAACCGGCATGTCCGCCAAAAAAGGCCGCCCCGTTTCGGACAACCCCAGAAGCCAGCGCGTCTCCGTGCGGTTTACCGTCGAAGAGATTACCGACCTGGCGCTGAAGGCCGCGCGGGCGAATTCGACGCTTTCAGATTATCTCCGTTCAGCGGCGCTAGAGCATCGGCCAGCCACCAACACCGCCTTGGTCCGGCATGACCTGTCCCGCATCGCCGTGCATCTATCCCGACAGAACGCGGACAAAGCGCTGATCGACGAGATCCGCGCCGCGCTGGAAACCCTGTGAACTGGAGCCGCCACAACACGGGCCGGGCAGGCTCCTTCAAAAGCGTGATCGACTACGCCTCGAAGGACGAAAAGATCGGCCATGTCGAATTCCTGAATCTGGCGGCGAACAAACCGTCACAGGCGGCGAAGGAGATGCAGGCCACCGCGGACGCCGCGAGGTCGATCCAGATGCGGGAACGCCAGGTAGAGGGAAAGCGGACATCGCACAGCGGCGGCGCCGCGAAGAGCCCGGTCTACCACCTCGCCTTCAGTTGGCACCCGGACGACCGGCCGACCCGGCAGCACATGATCGAGCAGGTTCAGGAGGCGTTGAAGCGTCTCAACCTGCAAGACCACCAGGCCGCCATATTCCATCACGTCGACCGGCCGCACCCGCACGCGCACGTCGTCGTCAACCTCATCCATCCCGACACAGGGAAAGCTGCAACCGTCGTCGGCAACGACAAGCGGCTGAACCAGTGGGCGCACGAGTACGAGGCGAAGCGCCAGATCAGATCCCCGAAGAGGGCCGCCAAGATGGAGCCTAACCGGAACCGCGAAGCCGACGAGATCAAGAAGGCTTTTGCGAAGAAGGAAGAGCGGATCAACCAGCGCCACGAGCAAGCAGGCGAGCAGCGCCGCAAACAGCGCGACGACCTCTGGGACAAATATCAGGACAAGAAGGCCGCGATCCGCGAGACCTATGACTCAGAGATGGCCCGCGTCTGGGGGCGGAATAAAGACCAGCCTCGGCCAGAGCTGCGCCCGAAGCACGGCTGGGGCCTGCCGAAGAAGCCGGAATGGATGGATCTCGCCAAAGCTGTCAGGGGAGATATTGCCAATCCGCGTGTTCTGTTCGCGGCATTCCCGGCTGAGCGCAAGCAGGCGCCGGCACCTGCACCAGCACCCTCTCTTACCCCTTCCTTTCACCCCACGCCTAATGGTACGATTCAGCAAGGAAACAGAAAGCAGCAGACGGCATACCACCGTGCTGTACGGGACGAGGCGATAGCTGTGGCGTCGGCTGAGTTCAAGAAAGCCAGCGCCGACATGAAGAAAGAACACGCCAAAGAGGCGGATGCTGAGAAAGCCGAGGTCCGCGCCTTCCGAAAGGAAAGGGGCAAGGCTTGGGCCGCGTGGAGACAGACCCACGGCCTGAAGGAAGATCCGAAGTTCAAGACGGTCGACATTTCCCCTGCGGACTTGAAAGCCGAGCAGGCGAAGAACGCAGCGCGCGGCTGCGCACGGGACGCCTTCAACGCGAAGCCGGACGCATCGGTAGCGTTCCAGCGCAGCGCGGCGATCGACGACAAGCCGATGACGGCGAAAGCGCCGGGTGGGTTCGAGCGATCAGCACCGATTGCGGATGAGCCAGTCGTCGACAAGCCCACAGACACGCGGAGGAGCATGTACAGGGTCGACATCAGCCCGTACGAGGCACAGCGCCAGTTCGGCGAATTCATCCGTGAGACGATGGTGCTGAGAGGCCCGCCTATCATGGACGGGGAGTGGCATAACATCCCGCTGAAGGGGCAGAGGTCGGGAAGGTCCGGCGGATACAGAGGGTTTGCCGACGGGTACATCACCGGCCAGGTCCGCAACAACAAGACCGACCAGACCGTCGACTGGAATCCGAAAGGTGACCACGTCCCGCTATCGCCTGCGGGAGCCGCGAAGCTTGAAGCCCTCGCCCAGGAGCGCAGGCGCGCGACAGCCGAGAAGCTGAAGACGCAGCAGGACAAGGCCGCGCAAACGGCGAAGCGCGTGGTCGAGAACGCGCGCCCTGCCGATCCGAACCACCCTTATCTTGTTCGGAAGGGCATTCAGCCCCACGGCATCCTTCAGAAGGGATCGACGCTCATCGTCCCCATGCAGAACCTGAAGGGGGAGGTCAGGGCATTCCAGCGGATCTACGAGGACGGCAGCAAGAAGTACCAGTGGCAGGCCGAGCGCGACGGGCTGTTCTTCGTCATGGGCAAAAAGAACGACGGCCCCGTGCGCGTCGTCGAAGGCTTTGCCACCGGCGCCTCAGTCAGGGAGGCTACAGGCGACCAGGTCGCGGTTGCGTTCGACAAGAGCAACCTGAAGCATGTCGCCCGCGCGATCAGGGAGAAGACCGATCGAGAGATCATCATTAACGGCGACAACGATGTTCATCTTGAACACAAGCCCGTCGGCAATGTCGGAAGGAAGGCTGCGGAGGAAATCGCGCGCGAGATCAATGCCGCGGTTCGATTACCTCCGAAGGGAGACTGGAACGACTATCACAAGACGAACGGTATTGAGGCTCTGAGGGGCGTTTTGAGCGAGCCGATTGACCGTGGGCCGGTGATTGGACACAACCTTTGATAGATCGCGCCCTCGCATTCGCCACCCGTGCCCACGCCGGACAGATCCGCAGGTATACCGGCGAGCCCTATGTGGCTCACTGCATCTCCGTCGCCGAAATCGTCCGTTCCGTCCCGCACACGCCGGAGATGATCGCAGCCGCCCTCCTGCACGACACGGTCGAGGACACGCCGGTTACGCTGGATGAGATCGCCCGCGAGTTCGGGCCCATTGTCGCCGCGCTGGTTTACGAGCTTACGGACGTATCCAAACCGGAAGACGGAAACCGCGCCGCACGGAAGGCCATCGACCGGGAGCACACGGCGAAAGCCTCACCAGATGCCAAGACAATCAAGCTGGCAGACCTGATCGACAACACGAAGTCCATTGTCGCGCATGACCCCGCTTTCGCCCGCGTATATCTTCCTGAGAAGCGCCAGCTATTGAAAGTGCTGCAAGAGGGCGACCGCACCCTTTGGGAGCAGGCATTGACCAACCAATGACCACGCCCAATTAGAAGCTGCGAGCCATATTTCAATGCATGAGCGAGCGCTGGCCCCGCGGCATGAAGGAGGAGATCGCAGCCGAGTATGTCGGACTGTCCGTCTCGACCTTCCGCCGGGAATGGAGTGAGGGTCGCGCGCCCTTCCCCGTTCTTCTGACGCCCGGCCGTCAGGTCTGGCTGCGGGACGACCTCGATGAATGGCTTGACGCCAAAGCCGGACGGACGACAAAGAACGGCCAGTCCGAGGAATGGGACAAGGCCATTGAACGTCGATCTTCCATACCTTCAGGTATACCGGTCACGCGATAGGCTGTTCGCCTACTACCGCCGCGACGGCCTGCGGAAGCGCCTTGTCGCGGAGGACGGAACGCCTGTAGATCCACGCAACAAGGCTGCGCTGCATCACGCATGGTCGCGGCTTAACGCCGCTCATGAGCAGGCGACGGCCAACGCGCCCAAGCGCACTCTGCGTGCCCGAAGCATCTCCGACCTGATCGCCCGATACCGCGCCAGCCCGGAGTGGCACCAGAAGAAGCCCGAGACCAAGCGAGACTACGAGAAGGCAATCCGTCCGCTTGAGAAGGACTGGGGCGAACTGCCCGTTGCAGGGCTGCGGCGGCATCATATTGGTGCAATCCGCGACCGCTATGCCTGGCGCGAGGAAGACGGGAAGAGGGTTTCCAACGCGCGGCAGGCCAACCGCGTCATCACGGTCCTCTCGATCCTCATCAGCTACGCCATCGACCTCGGCTGGCGTGAGGACAATCCCGCCCTGCGACCGAAGCGCCTTCGGACGGAGGGAGACGGCTTCCGCCCATGGCGAGCGGCTGAGTTCGCACAGTTCATGGATCGTGCCGGCGAGGAGTGGCAGTTCAACGCCCTATTCGCAGCTCTGAGCGGCCAGCGCGGGCAGGACCAGGTGGCCATGCTCTGGGCCGACTATGATGGCAGTTCCCTCTACGTCGAACAGCAGAAGGGCGGATCCAAGGTCTGGATCGAGTGCCATCCCATGCTCAAGGAAGCTCTGGACGTCCGGCGGCTCGCGCGGCCGGATGACACACACATTGTGAGCAACAACGGGAAGCCCTACCGGGCCAACCACTTCCAGCAAATGGCCGGGAAGGCGATAAGAGCCGCCGGGCTGAAGGATGTCGTCTGGCATGGCCTCCGAGGTTCCGCAGCGAGTTGGGCGGCAGAGGGCGGCGCCAGCGAGAAGATGATCCAGGCGCTCCTGGGCCATAAGACGGGGCAGATGTCGCAGCGCTACGCCCGGGGCGCGGAGCAGCGCCGATTGGCCGCGGATGCGGTGCGGGCGATCGTGATTCCTGCTGGACAGTCCCGTGACAAGGCATTGAAAGACATGACAGAGAACGGATCGTGAATACCGTCTAGCGGCATTGTTTTTCCATAACTAGCAGAGAAATCATAATCCCTTGGTCGGCGGTTCAAATCCGTCCGCCGCTACCATCCTCCCTCACAGCATCCAAGGCCTGCCCGGCACGACGAGCTCGCGCTCGACGTGAGGCTCGTGTGTCGCCCTTGGCGCATCGGGCGCGTGCGGTGCGTGGGCGCGTTCTCTCATATTCCGATCCGCTCCTGCCGGTCGCCCAGGCAATTGCCGCAGCATCGAGCGCGCACTTGGCAAGCAGCTTGCAACATCCGTTCATGATTGCCTCCGGTTCAGCATAGCTCAACCGCAGGAGGCTCAGCCGGAGGCAGTTGCCCAATGCGGAAGCAGCAGATGCACCTGATGGCATTCCTGCTCGCAGGCCCGACCTGCCACCACCATGGCATGTGGCGACACCCCGAAACGGAAAACGCCTTTCTCGATCCCGCCGCCTGGGAACACGTCGCCCGCGTGCTCGAACGCGGCTGCTTCGATGCGCTGTTCTTCGCCGATATCTCCAGCATCTACGACGCACATGGCGGCGGATTCGCCACGCATCTCGGGCGCGGCGGCCAGATGGGATTGCTCGATCCGCTGCCGCTGATCGCGATCATGGCGCGTGTCACGCAGCATATCGGCCTCGGCGCCACGATCTCCACCAGCTTCCATCACGCCTACCAACTCGCCCGCGTGCTCGCGACGCTCGACACGATCAGCAACGGCCGCGTCGCCTGGAACGTGGTGACCTCCGCCGCCACGTCGGAGGCGCGCAATTTCGGCATGCAGAGCCTGCCGGACAAGACGACGCGCTACGACATCGCCGAGGACGTGCTGAAAGCCTGCTGCGCCCTGTGGGACGGGTGGGAGCCGGACGCGCTGGTGCTCGACAAGAAGGCCGGGATCTTCGTCGACACCGACAAGGTCCACTACGCGGATTTCGAGAGCCGCCACGTCCGCAGCCGCGGGCCGCTGACCGTGCCGCGCTCCCCGCAGGGACGGCCCGTGATCATGCAGGCCGGCTCCTCCGCGCGCGGGCGCGACGTCGCGGCGCGCTGGGGCGAGATCGTCTTCACCCTGCAGCACGGCAAGCGCGACATGCAGGACTTCTACCAGGACCTGAAGGGCCGCGTGGTGAACGCCGGCCGGCGGCCGGAAGACTGCGCGATCCTGCCCTCGCTCGACCCGATCATCGGGGAAACCGAGTCGATCGCGCGCGAGCGCCAGGCCTACATGAACAGCCTGGTCGACACGGAACTCGGACTCGCCGTGATGTCCGGGCATCTGGGCGCGGACTTCTCGCGCTTCCCGCTCGACAAGCCGATCACCGAACTCGATCTCGATCCTGCCGTCGCGGGATCGATGGACGTGATCGTGCAGGGCACCAAGGCCGCGAACCTGACGCTCGCCGAAGCCGCGCGGCACTTCGCCACCAGCGAACTCACGCCGCAGATCGTTGGCACGCCGGAGAGCGTGGCCGACCAGTTGCAGGACCTGTTCGAGAGCGAGGCCTGCGACGGGTTCATCATCACCCCCACCGTCTTCCCCGGCAGCTTCGAGCAGTTCACGCGCACCGTCGTCCCCGAACTGCAGCGACGCGGCATCTTCCGCACCGCCTATCCCGGCACGACGCTGCGCGACACACTGCGCATGACCCCCTGACCGGAAGGACATGAGCAGCACCATGGCAACGATCTTCCACGACTGCACCGACGATCTGAAACCACTCTGGGATCGCGTCCATCGGGAGGACGACATCCCGATCACCGTCGCCTTCGATCCCGGCACCGGCGCGAATGTCGCGGAACGGCTGCGCGGCTACGACATCTGCATCAACGACCACACCTACTTCGATGCCGACCTGCTCGCGCGCTGCACGGATCTGAAGCGGATCGTCTTCCTGGGCACCGGCGCGTCGAGCTTCATCGACCTCGCCGCCGCGGAACGCTGCGGCATAGTGGTCGACACGATCAAGGGCTACGGCGACACCACGGTCGCGGAACACAGCATCACGCTGATGATGGCCGCTGCCCGCAGCGTCGCGCGCATGCACCAGGACGTGCGCGCCGGACAGTGGCGACAGGTCGAGGGCATCCAGCTTCTGGGCAAGACGATCGGCATCGTCGGCTTCGGCGGCATCGGACGCGAGGTCGCGCGCATCGCCCGCGGCATTGGCATGGAGGTGATCGCCTGGAACCGCTCGCCGGTTCTGAACGCGCCGGTGCCGATGGTCTCCCTGGACGAACTGCTGGAGCGCTGCGACTTCCTCTCGCTGCATCTCGCGCTCAACGATGAAACGCGCGGCTTCATCGACCACGCGAAGCTCAGCCGCACCAAGCAGGGTGTCGTGGTCATCAACACGGCCCGCGCCGACGTGGTGGATGGTCCCGCGCTCGGCGCCCTGCTGCGCAGCGGCCACATCCGCCACGCCGCGGTCGACGTGTTCTCGTCCGAACCGCCGGCCGCGGACGATCCGCTGCTGACCTTGGACAACGTCACCCTCACCGCTCATGCCGGCTTCATGACGCCGGAAGCGACGATGACGATGCTCCGCCGAGCGATCGAGCTGGCAACGGTGGGCGAGGGCAAGAGCTGACGACCACACCACAATGACATGACGGGGGCAGAGCCGATGAAGACGCCGACGAGGTCCCGCACGCCGGAAGGCATGACACGGTCCCGCACGCCGGAAGGCATGACACGGTCACGCACGCTGCGACGTATCCTGCTGGCGAGCACGCTGGCAACGACCGTCCTGGCGATCGGGCGCCCTGCCCCGTCGAGCGCCGCACAGACACTCGGCCCCGTGACCGACGAGATCGGCGTCATCCGCATCCCGAAGAACGCCCCCATCCAGATCGGCGGCATGTGGGTTCTTTCCGGCCCGGACACCGCGCTCGGACTCGACGAAAAGCGCGGGGTCGAGCTCGCGTTCAAGACCGTCGGCGGCAAGCTCCTCGGCCATCCGTTGAAGCTCAATGCCGAGGACGACCAGTGCAACGCGGAAGGCGGCCAGACCGCCGCGACCAAGCTCGCCGCCAATCCGCAGACGGTGATCGTTCTCGGGCCCGCCTGCTCTTCGGTCGCCACGCCCGCCGCGCCGATCCTGTGGCAGGCGGGCATCGTCGACATCGGCACGGCCTGCACGGCGCCGGCGCTGACCGCCCCCAATCGCGGGCCGCAATATGCGGGGTTCGTGCGCACCGTGTTCAGCGACAGCGAACAGGGCAAGGCCGATGCCACCTACGCGCGGGAAGGACTGAAGGCGGCCACCGTCGTCACCGTACACGACGGCAGCCCCTACGCACAGCAGCTCCAGCAGGTCATGGCCGACAACTTCACCAGGCTGGGCGGCAAGGTGCTGTCGCAGGAAGCGGTCTCGCCGAACGACGTCGACATGCACCCGCTGCTGACGAAGATCGCGTCCGAGAAGCCGGACCTGATCTACTTCCCGCTGTTCACGGCCGCCGCCGCGCAGGTCCTGCGCCAGGCGAAGGAAACGCCGGGCCTCGAGAAGACCGTGCTGCTGGGCGGCGGCTCGCTTGCCTCCGCGGCGTTCATCGAGGCGGCGGGACCGTCCGTCGTGGGCTTCCGGATCGGCTATCCCGACGTGTCGGCCGACGCGATGGGCAAGGACTATCCGAAATTCGTCGCGGAGTACAAGAAGGCCTACAACGAGGGTCCGATCTCCGGCTATCACGCCAACGCCTACGACGGCGCCATCCTCGCGATGAAGGCGATCGAGAAGGTCGCGAAGACCGACAGTGCCGGCAATCTCTACGTCGGCCGGAAGGCGCTGCGCGACGCGGTCTTCGAGATCACGTTCGACGGCATCAGCGGCCCGATCGCCTGCGACGCCAACGGCCAGTGCGCACAGTTCAAGCCCTCCGTGCTCGAGTTCACCTCGGCCGATCCCAAGACCTACGACCTCGGCAAGAACCCGAAGAAGATCTGGCCGAAGTGAGCGGGGCGCAGCTCGCGCGCAGCCGGCCACGCGTCACGATCGGGCGCGTGAGCCCGGTCGAAATCGTGCTCTGGAGCCTGCGCATCCTCGTGCTGTTCGTGGTCTTCGCAGGCACGATCGGCGCGATCGTCAAGGACCGCTACACCGCCGCGCAGTGGTTCGACTTCGTCATGTTCGGCCTGACGATCGGGGCGATCTACGCCCAGATCGCACTCGGCTACACGATGGTCTACGGCGTCCTGCGGCTGATCAACTTCGCCCACGGCGACATCGTCATGTGCGGCGCCTTCGCCGGCTACTTCGTCGCCAGCCCGCTCGACCGGTCGGGCTTCCTGACCCAGCATCCCGTCATGGGAATGACCGCGATCCTGGCCGTCGCGATCGTCACGTCCACGGTGATCGCCCTGCTGACCGAACGCATCGCCTATCGCCCGTTCCGGCGCGTCTCGGGATCCGGCCCTCTGATCGCGGCAATCGGCGTCTCCTTCTTCCTCGAGCAGACCTTCCGCGGCATGTTCGGCTCCTCGGTCAAGTCGTACCCCGAACCGTCCTGGCAGCGCAGCACCTTCGGCGTGTGGGGCTTCAACGTGCCCCGCATCGACGTGCTGGTGATCGGCCTCGCGATCATCTTCATGGCGGGGCTCTACCTGATCGTGCAGCGCACGAAGATGGGGACCGCGATGCGCGCGGTCGCCGAGGACGCGGAAGCCGCGGCGCTCATGGGCATCGACGTCGACAAGGTCGTCGTCTTCACCTTCACGCTCGGTGGCGCGATGGCCGGAATCGCCGGTGTGTTCTACGCCTTCGTCTACAAGCAGGTGTATTTCTTCATGGGCTTCACGCCCGGCATCAAGGCGTTCGGTGCTGCGGTGCTGGGCGGCATCGGCAGCATCCCCGGCGCGATGGTCGGCGGCGTGTTCCTCGGCCTCGTCGAATCCGTCGGCCCCTCCCTCTTCCTCGACGGGCTCGGAATCCCCGCACCCTACCAGTTGCGCGACCTGATCGCGTTCACGCTGCTGATCATGGTGCTGATCTTCCGGCCGAACGGGATCTTCGGCGAACGCATGGCGAAGCAGCGCGCATGAGACGGATCGGGATCGGGCGCACGGGCGCCTGGGTCACGTGGCGCCGCACGGCGCTGGTGGGTCTCGCCTTCGGCGCCGGCGCGCTGCACCTCGCGGCCGTCGGCGTCCTGCTGATGCTGCATCAGCGATGGATCGTGATCGACACGCTGAGCCTCGGCCAGGCCACGGTGCTGCTGCTGGCTGCGGGCGCCGGCGCAATGGCCGCGCGCGGAGACGGGTCGCGTTGGCTTCAGGGTGCGCTGGGCGGTGTCTGCGCGGTGCTGCCGCTCGCCCTGCTGTCACGCGCGATGGACGCGCTGACGCTGCAGCCGATCTTCATCGCCCTCTCGCCCGATCTGCAGGCGATGCTGACCCTCGGCCTGCCGCCCGCCGCCGCTACGCCCGCCCTGCTGGCACTCGGCGCCGTCGCCGGACTGGTGGGCGCCGGCTTGCGCGCCGCGCCCCGGCTGTCGCGCGCCCTGCTCCCCGGCGCGGTCGCCGTGCTCGTGGCCGGCGTGTTCCAGGAGCTGATCCAACTCATGCTCCAGCAATACGAAGGCCCGATCGGCGCCGTGCGCGACTTCGTCTACACCTGGGAGGGGCTGACGCAGGAAGGCGCCATCACGGTCTTCCTGGTCGTCACGCTGCTCGCGCAGCTCTTCGGCCGCGCCACGCAAGGCCGCGTCGCCGCCATGGAGCCGGCCCGCCGGCGGCAGATCTGGGCAGGCATCGCGCTGGCCGTGATCGTGGTGCTGCCCGCCGTCGCGGGATCGTATATCGGCCAGGTGCTGATGCTGGTCGGGCTCTACATCCTGATGGGGATCGGCCTCAACCTCGAGGTCGGGCTTGCGGGATTGCTCGACCTCGGCTTCGTCGCGTTCTTCGCGGTCGGCGCCTACACTACGGCCCTGCTCACGGCCGACGCGCCGAACGCGCTGATGCACCTTCCCTACTGGGCCGCGATGCCCGTCTCGGTGCTTCTCGCCGTCTGCGTGGGCGTGCTGTTCGGACTGCCCGTGCTGGGCGTGCGCGGCGACTATCTCGCGGTGGCCACGATGGGGCTGGGTGAGATCGTGCGCGTCATCGTGCTGTCCGATTTCGGCGCGCCGCTGCTGGGCGGGGCACAAGGCGTGCTGCACATCCCGAAACCGCAACTCGGCAGCTACACGCTGTCGAGTCCGGTCGCGCTGTTCTACCTGACCCTGGTCGCCGCCGCGATCGCGGCCTTCATCGCCTGGCGGCTGGAAAACTCCCGTCTCGGCCGCGCCTGGATGGCGTTGCGGGACGACGAGGACGTGGCCCAGGCACTCGGCATCAACCTCGTGCGCTCCAAGCTGCTCGCCTACGGACTCGGCGCCGCGTTCGCCGGGCTCGCAGGCTCGATCTTCGCGACGATGCTGAGCTCCGTGTACCCGTCGAGCTTCCAGCTGCTGATCTCCATCAACGTGCTCGCGCTGATCATCGTGGGCGGGATGGGCAGCTTGCCCGGCGTCATCCTCGGCTCCGTCGTGCTGATCGGATTGCCGGAGCTGCTGCGGGAGTTCGGCGAGTATCGCTACCTGTTCTACGGCGCGGTGCTGGTCGTGATGATGCGCCTGCGGCCCGAAGGGCTCTGGCCCTCCGACGTGCGGCAGCGCGAGCTGCATGCCGGGGACGAGACCGCGGCGCTGGATGCCGGCGCCGACCTGCTGCCGGCGCGGGAGTGACGGCGATGCGCAAGACCCTGCTCAGCGTCTGCAATGTCGGGATGCGCTTCGGCGGCCTCGTCGCGCTGTCGGACGTCAGCTTCGACGTACAGGAAGGCAGCATCCACAGCGTCATCGGCCCGAACGGCGCCGGCAAGACCACGGTCTTCAACTGCATCACGCAGAACCTGCGTCCGACCTCCGGCGAGGTGTGGTTCGGCGACGAGCGCATCGACGGGTTGAAGCCGGACGGGGTCGCAGCGCGCGGCATCAGCCGCACCTACCAGAACATCCGGCTCTTCCGGAACATCACCGCGATCGAGAACCTGCTGGTGGGGATGCACCTGCATCTGCGCTCCAACTGGTGGGGCGCCGTGCTGAACACGCCGTTCACCCGCGCCGACGAGCGCGCCGCGCATGACGAGGCGCTGGAACTGCTGCAGTTCGTCGGCCTGCGCGGCCGCGGCGACGTGCTCGCCCGCAACCTGGCCTATGGCGAGCAGCGCCGGCTCGAGATCGGCCGCGCGCTCGCGACCCGTCCCCGGCTGCTGCTGCTCGACGAGCCGACCGCCGGCATGAACCCGCGCGAGACATCGGAGATGATGGCCTTCGTCGAACGCGTGCGCGCCCGCTACGAGATCACCCTGCTGCTGATCGAGCACCAGATGCGCGTCGTCATGTCGATGTCCGACCGCGTCACCGTGCTGGACCACGGCACCAAGATCGCCGAGGGACGACCCGCCGAGGTGCAACGCGATCCGGCCGTCATCGCCGCCTATCTCGGCACCGCCGCCGCGGCGCACGCGGTTCCGGCCTGAGGAGGCATCGATGACGCTGCTCCAGGTCGACGACATCCATGTCTACTACGACAAGATCCATGCGCTGAAAGGCATCTCGGTCCGCGTGGAGGAGGGCGAGATCGTCACGCTGGTCGGCGGCAACGGCGCCGGGAAGTCCACGACGCTGCGGGCGATCAGTGGCCTGCTGCACCCGCGCGAGGGCGCCATCCGCTTCGAGGACAAGGCGCTCGCAGGCATCGGCGCGCACCATATCGCCGCCCTCGGGATCCGCCACGTCCCTGAGGGTCGCCGTGTGTTCGGACGGCTGACGATCGCCGAGAACCTCGACATGGGCGCGTTCACGCGTCGCGACCGCCGCGCCGCCAAGGACGATCGAGAGCAGATGCTGGCGCTGTTCCCGCGCCTGCGGGAGCGCTACCGGCAACTGGCCGGCACCCTGTCGGGGGGCGAGCAGCAGATGCTCGCCACCGCCCGCGCGCTGATGGGCAAGCCCCGGCTGCTGCTGATGGACGAACCGAGCATGGGGCTGGCGCCGATGATGGTGGAGCAGGTGTTCGAGACGATGGGGCGTATCAAGGCGGAGGGCGTGACCATCCTGCTGGTGGAGCAGAATGCCCCGATGGCCCTGGCCGTTGCCGATCGCGGCTATGTCCTGGAGAGCGGACGGATCGTGCTGGAGGGCGCGGGCCGGGACCTGCTTGGGGACGAACGGGTGCAGCGCGCCTATCTCGGCTGAAACTCGCAGCGGGATACACGAAGAGTTGAAGTTCGTCGGGCAGGTGGGGTAGTTTGGCGCCGCCGGCCTAGGCGGGCGCATGGTGCGATCCGCGGTTCGGCATGGATGTATGATGCACGAGCTCGTTCCCGCCAACGACAATGTCTACATCGATCCGAACTTCGTGAACGCCGTTCACGTCACGATGGATTCGGAGGAGAAGATCCACGAGATCGCAACGGATCTTCGGAACAAGCTCGCCATGCTGCGGCGCGGACGCCTGCGGCGCCACGCCTGACCGCCGCGTCCGACACACCCGGCGGCCGGACGCGCTAAGCGATTCCAACAGGCGCCGGGACGCGACGCCCCGGCTCAGAAATCCAGATCGAGATAGTGCTGCGGCGGCACCACCCCCGGCACCCGATCCGCCAGTACTCCCCGGAAGCTCGGTCGCGACTTCATCCGCGCGTACCAATCCTTCGCCGGCGCCGACAGCGACCAGTCCACATCGCCGATGAAGTCGAGCGCCGACAGATGCGCGGCCGCCGCGAAATCCGCGAGCGACATGGACGCTCCGGCGAGCCATTTCCGCGTCTCCGCGAGCCAGCCGATATACTCCATGTGGTAGCGGATGGCGGTGTAGCCCGTACGGATCGCCGACGGGTCGGGATTGCCGCGCCCGGCAATCCGCCGCATGTGCTTCTCCCCCAGCAGGTTGCGCGTGACCTCCGCGGCGAACTTGCCGTCGAACCATGCCGTCAGCCGGCGCACCTCGACCCGTTCGGCCAGCGTCCGGCCCATCAGCCCGGTATCGGGATACGCCTCGTCCAGGTATTCGCAGATCACGCCCGAATCGGGGATCACCAGGCCATTGTCCTCGATCAGGGTCGGGACCGTGCCCGCCGGGTTCAGCTCGAGATACTCGGGCCGCCGCTCCCACACCTTCTCCACGCGGAGCTCGAACGGCAATCGCTTCTCGGCCAGGACGAGACGGACCTTGCGGGCGTAGGGCGAGAGCGGCAGGTGATAGAGCACACGCATCGCGTGCCTTATGGCACCTGCCTCCGCGTCTCGCCAAGCGGCACGCCGCCGAAAATCCGGCCTCCAGGGCTACGGTCGGACCACGGTCGGACACCGCAGGGCCGCCCCGCAGGCCGGTGCAGGGGCGGCGCGTGGCCCGATTGCCGGCCGGCTCTAGGCGCGCTGCGCTTCGGCGGTCGATGCCCCCAGCGGGACGGGGAGGTAGCGCACATAGTCCTTCGGCACGACCTGCCAGATCAGCGGCAGGGTGCGGTGCCATTCGTGCAGCAGCCGCGCCGCGTAGCGGGAGGAGGTTTCCGCCACGTGCTGGGCCACGAGGTCACGCAACACCTGCTCCCAATGCGGGTGGGCCACACGCTGCCAGCTCAGCGTGTCCGGGTTCACCTTGTCCTCGAAATGCCCATCCGGATCGAACACGAAGGCCATGCCGCCGGTGAAGCCCGCGCCGAAATTGTCGCCCACGGGTCCCAGGATCACGACGGTGCCGCCCGTCATGTACTCGCAGCCGTTGGAGCCGCAGCCCTCCACGACCGCGCTCGCCCCCGAGTTGCGCACGGCGAACCGCTCCCCCGCCTGACCCGCGGCGAACAGCGCACCCGCCGTCGCGCCGTACAGCACGGTGTTGCCGATGATCGTGTTCTCCTGCGACGGCAGGGTCGAGGACGGACCCGGCCGCACCACGATGGTCGCGCCCGACAGGCCCTTTCCGACGTAGTCGTTCGCATCACCAAACACTTCGAGCTTCAGCCCCTGCACCGCGAAGGCGCCCAGGGATTGGCCCGCCGTGCCCCGGATGCGCACGGTGAGATGGCCGGGTTGGAGTTCGGTCATCCCGAACTTGCGCACGATCTGCGAGGAGATCTTCGTGCCGATCGCGCGATGCGTGTTGCGGCTGGTGTAGGCGAGCTGCATCTTCTCGCCGCGCTCGAACAGCGGCTTCGCGTCCGCGATCATCTGCGCGTCCAGCGTCTCCGGCACCGGATTGCGTTCGGTCAGCGTGCAGTAGCGCGCGTAGGGACCGGGATCGGCCTGCGCGAGCAGCGGGTTCAGGTCGAGATCGTCCAGGAACTCGGCGCCGCGGCTCACCTGCTGCAGCAGGTCGGTGCGGCCGATCACGTCCTCCAGCTTGCGGAAGCCGAGTTGCGCCAGGATGTTGCGCACGTCCTCGGCGATGAAGGAGAAGAGATTGATCACCTTCTCCGGGGTGCCTTCGAACTTCTTGCGCAGCTCGTCGTCCTGCGTGCAGACGCCGACCGGGCAGGTGTTGGAGTGGCACTGCCGCACCATGATGCAGCCCATCGCGATCAGGCTGGCGGTGCCGATGCCGAACTCCTCGGCGCCCAGCATCGCGGCGATCACCACGTCCCGGCCCGTCTTCAACCCGCCATCCGTGCGGAGCTTCACGCGATGGCGCAGGCGGTTGAGCATCAGCACCTGATGCGTCTCCGACAGGCCCATCTCCCAGGGCAGGCCGGCATACTTGATCGAACTCTGCGGGCTCGCGCCGGTGCCGCCGACATGACCCGAGACCAGGATCGCATCGGCCTTCGCCTTGGCGACACCGGCGGCGATCGTGCCGATGCCGGAGCGCGCAACCAGCTTCACGCAGACCGTCGCGTCCGGGTTGATCTGCTTCAGGTCGTAGATGAGCTGCGCGAGATCCTCGATCGAGTAGATGTCGTGGTGCGGCGGCGGGCTGATCAGCATCACGCCGGGCGTCGAGTGCCGCAGCTTGCCGATCAGCGCCGTGACCTTCATGCCGGGAAGCTGTCCGCCCTCGCCCGGCTTGGCGCCCTGCGCGACCTTGATCTCGATCTCGCGGCAGGCGTTCAGGTATTCGGCGGTGACGCCGAACCGGCCCGATGCGATCTGCTTGATCGCCGACGACGCGTTGTCGCCGTTCGGACGCGGCTTGGAGCGCGCCGGATCCTCGCCGCCTTCGCCGCTGTCCGACTTCGCGCCGATGCGGTTCATCGCGATCGACAGCGTCTCATGCGCTTCGGGTGACAGCGCGCCCAGGGAGATGCCGGGCGCAACGAGGCGCTTGCGGATCTCCGTGATGCTCTCGACGTCGTCGACGGAAATGGGCGTGCAGGCATCGGTGCGGAAATCGAGCAGGTCGCGCAGCGCCACGGGCGGCAGCTTGCGCACCGCTTCGGCGTAGCGGCGATACTGGGTGTAGCTGTCGGTCGCGCAGGCGGTCTGCAGCAGGTGGATCAGCGAGGGCTCGAAGGCGTGCGTCTCGCCGCCCTTGCGCCGCAGCTTGTAGGATCCGCCGATCGGCAGCGTCACCACGTCGCCGTCCCAGGCGAGCGCGTGCTGGCTCAATACCTTGCGCGCGATGCCGGCGAGGCCGAGACCGGAGATGCGGGACTGCATGCCGGGGAAGAACTCGGCAACGAGCGCGCGCGACAAGCCGATCGCCTCGAAATTGTAGCCGCCGCGATAGGAGGAGATCACGCTGATCCCCATCTTCGACATGATCTTGAGCAGTCCCTTGTCGACCGCCTTCTTGTAGCGCTGGACGGCGGCTTTCAGCGTGATGTCGCCGAACAGCCCGCGTCGGTGGCGATCCGCGATCGACTCCTGCGCGAGATAGGCGTTGACCGTGGTCGCGCCGACGCCGATCAGCACGGCGAAATAATGCACGTCCATGCACTCGGCGGTGCGCACATTGAGGCTGGTGAAGGTGCGCAGCGACTGGCGCACCAGATGCGTGTGCACCGCGCCGGTCGCCAGGATCATCGGGATCGCGGCGCGGTCCGGCCCGGCATTCTCGTCGGTCAGGATCACATGCGTGCAGCCTTCCCGCACGCCCTGTTCGGCGTCCGCGCGGATGCGCAGGATCGCGCCGCGCAGCCCGGCCTCTCCGTCTGCCACCGGAAAGCTGCAGTCCACCACGGCGACGGATGCGCCCATGAAGCTGCGCATCGCCTCGAACTCGGCGTTCGACAGCACCGGACTCTCGAGCTGCAGCAGGTCGCACTGGCTGGAATCCTCATCCAGCACGTTGCCCAAGTTCCCAAGCCGCGTCTTCAAGGTCATGACGCGGGTTTCGCGCAGACTGTCGATCGGCGGGTTGGTGACCTGGCTGAACGCCTGGCGGAAGTAGTGGTGCAGGCCCCGATAGCGATCCGACAGCACGGCGATCGGCGTGTCGTCGCCCATGGAGCCCACCGCTTCCTGCGAGGCCTCCACCATCGGGTGCAGGATCGTCTCGAGCTCCTCGAGCGTGAAGCCGACCGCGACCTGGCGGCGGCGCAGCTCCTCCCCCTGGTAGCGCGCGGGCGCGGGCGCGTCGGTCTTGATCAGGTTGTCGATCACGGTGATGCGCTTCGCCCACTCGCCGAACGGCTGGCGTGCGGAGAGCGCATCCTTCAGCGCCTCATCGCGATAGAAGCGCGCCTCGTCGAGATCGACGGCGATGGTCTGGCCGGGACCGACGCGGCCCTTCTCGATGATCGACGAATCCTCGAACTTCACCATCCCGGTTTCGGAGCCGACGACCAGCAGCCCGGTGTCGGTGATGGTGTAGCGCAGGGGACGCAACCCGTTGCGGTCGAGACCGGCGATGACCCAGCGTCCATCGGTGCCGGCGATCGCGGCGGGTCCGTCCCACGGCTCCATCACGGCGTTGCAGTACAGGAACATGTCCTGATGCGCCTGCTTCATCGTCGAGTCCTGGCCGATGCTGGCCGGGATCATCAGCGCCTTCGCCATCGGCGCATCGCGTCCGGCGCGAACCAGCAGCTCGAACACGTTGTCGAGGCAGGCGGTGTCGGATCCGCCCGCCTGCACCACCGGCTTGATATCCTCCATGAACGGGCTCAGCGCCGCATCAGCGAGCCGCGTCTCGTGGCTCTTCATCCAGTTGACGTTGCCGGTGACGGTGTTGATCTCGCCGTTATGCGCCAGCATCCGGAACGGCTGCGCCAGCTTCCAGGTCGGGAAGGTGTTGGTCGAGTAGCGCTGGTGATAGATCGCGAAGCGCGAGACGAACCGCTCGTCCAGCAGGTCGGGATAGAAGGTCGTCAGGTGTTCCGCGAGGAACATCCCCTTGTAGATGATCGACCGGACCGACAGCGAGCACAGGTACAGCTCCGAAATCTGCGCCGCGATCGCCTGCTTCTCGATGCGCCGGCGGATCACGTAGAGGTCGCGCTCGAACTCGGCCTCCGTCACGCCGCGGGCGTTCCACAGCATGATCTGCTCGATCTCGGGCCGGGTGGCGTTGGCCTTCTCCCCGATCACCGACACGTCGATCGGCACCTGGCGCCAGCCATAGATCTGATAGCCGAAGGTCAGGATCTCGGTCTCGACGATGGTGCGGCAGCGTTCCTGCGCCGACAGGTCCGTCTTGGGCAGGAACACCATGCCGACGGCGATCGGCCCTGGCATGAGCTTGGCGCCGCTGCGCTGCACGGCATCGGCGAAGAAATCCTGCGCGATCTCGACATGGATGCCCGCGCCGTCGCCGGTCTTGCCGTCCGCGTCGACCGCACCCCGGTGCCACACCGCCTTCAGCGCGTCGATGCCGGCCTGGACGACTTCGCGACGCTTGCGGCCGTCGAGCGCGGCCACGACACCGACGCCGCAGGCATCGTGCTCCTGCGCCGGATCGTAGGTGTGGCGCAGCGCCTTCGTGTTGGCGTCCCAGGCGGCGAGGAAGGCGGCGGCGGATTCCGGCTGCATGTCCATGGCGTGGGTCCCCAGGGTGTTGGTCGGTCGGGGTGTTGGTCGGCGTGCTGGTCGGTCGGGGTGCTGATCGCGCGGGGTGTCGGGTCTGTTCGGGTGTTGGTTCTCTCCGGGGAGCCTTGCGGGCCCCCTCCCCCCGGCCCCCTCCCGCAAGGGGAGGGGGAGAAGCGGCGTCAGTCGGCGGCGGCGGCGAGGGTTCGTTTCTCTTGCAACGTCTTGTCGATCTGCGCGGCTGCGTCGCGGCCGTCGCGGATCGCCCAGACCACCAGGCTCGCCCCGCGCACGATGTCGCCCGCGGCGTAGACGCCGGGCAGGCTCGTCTCGAAAGTCCGGTGGTCGACGCGCAGCGTGCCCCAGCGGGAGACGGTCAGGGCCGGTTCGTCGAACATCGCCGGCAGGTCTTCCGGATCGAAGCCCAGTGCCTTGATCACCAGATCGGCGCTCAGCGTGAAGCTGCTGCCCTCGATCGGCTCCACCGCCTGGCGGCCGGAGCTGTCGGGCAGGCCGAGATGCATCCGCACGGCGCGCACGCCGGTCACGCTGCCGTCGCCCAGGAAGGCTTCCGGGGCGGCGAGCCAGACGAACTCGACACCCTCTTCCTCGGCGTTCTTCACCTCCCGCATCGAGCCCGGCATGTTCGCGCGGTCGCGGCGGTAGAGGCACTTCACCGATGTCGCGCCCTGGCGCACCGCGGTGCGCACGCAATCCATGGCGGTGTCGCCGCCCCCGATCACCACCACGTCCTTGCCCGCCGCGTTCAGCAGGCCGGACCGGAAGTCGGGCACGTCGTCGCCCAGATTCTCCCGGTTCGAGGCGATCAGGTAGTCGAGCGCGGGCACGATTCCGCCGAGCCCGCTGCCGGGCCCGCCGATATCGCGTGCCTTGTAGACCCCGGTCGCGATCAGCACGGCGTCGTGCCGCGCGCGCAGCTCCTGCAGCGTCACGTCCTTGCCGATCGCGCAGGTCAGCTCGAGCCTGATTCCGGACTCGGTGAACTGGGCCGCGCGGCGCAGCACGACCGATTTCTCGAGCTTGAAGTTCGGGATGCCGTAGATCAGCAGCCCGCCCATGCGGTCATGCCGGTCGTAGACGGTCACCTGGTAACCGCGGCGGCGGAGCTGTTCGGCGGCGGCGAGGCCGGCCGGACCGGCGCCGATGATGCCGACGGACGCATCCAGCTCTCGGCGCGGCCGGATCGGCTTCACCCAGCCCTTCTCGAAGGCGGTGTCGGTGATGTAGCGCTCGACCGCGCCGATCGTGACGCTCTCGAAGCCCTTCTCGATGACGCAGTTGCCTTCGCACAGCCGGTCCTGCGGGCAGATGCGGCCGCAGACTTCGGGGAAGGTGTTGGTGGCGGAGGAGAGTTCGTAGGCCTCCTCCAGCCGGCCTTCCGCGGTGAGCTTCAGCCAGTCCGGAATGTGGTTCGAGAGCGGGCAGTGGACCGAGCAGAAGGGGACGCCGCACTGGGAGCAGCGGGAGGCCTGGGCGGCGGCCTGCTCTTGCGCGAAGTCCCGGTAGATCTCGCCGAAATCATGTCGACGCGCGTCTGCTGCCCTTTTTTCGGGCATTGCCTGCGGCACGGTCACGAATTTGAGCATGCGCTCGGCCATGGCGTTCCTCACAGACTGGCGAGTGCGCCACTCTAGGAACCATAGGTCCGCTATGTCAAGCGTTCTGCCCTAATCTCCCCCGCGTTCTGTGGCCGGAAGCCAATCGCGAGGGAGAGGGCGCAGAATTAGGTCCGAAAACTACCCTATTTGCTCCTGGGGCAGGACGGGACGGCGCCCACCGCCCGGCTGGAACCGCTTCAAATAGGCCGGCACGACGAGTTCCGCAGGCGTCGGCACGACCCCGAGCTCGTGGAGGCCGGGCATGCCGGGGCTGACGACGTTGTCCCGCTCCAGCATCAGCAGCTGGTCGCGGGTCAGCGGCTTGCCCGGCAGCAGCTCCATCAACCCCGCCTGCAGGCGGACCAGGCCCATCGGCATCTCGATCATCCGCCGATTGCGCTGGGTGAGTTTCAAGATCCAGGCCAGGATCTCCCGGAAGGTCCAGACGCGCGGCCCGCCCAGTTCGAACACGCCGCCCGCGGCGTCCGGCCGGACCAGCCCGGCCATCACCGCGTCCGCCACGTCTGCGACGTAGACGGGCTGCATCTTCGTGTTGCCGCTGATGACCGGCATGAACGGCAGCAGCTGCGCCATGGCGGCGAAGCGGTTGAAGAACGCGTCCTCCGGCCCGAACACCACCGATGGGCGCAGGATCGTGGCGGTCGGGAAGGCCTCCCGCACCGCCGCCTCGCCCGCCGCCTTGCTGGACCCGTAGCCGCTGGGGCTCTGCGGGTCGGCGCCGATCGCCGAGAGATGCACGAGCCGGCTCGCCCCCGCGGCGGCGGAGAGGCGCGCGACCCGGCCCGCCCCCTCGGCATGTACCGCGCGGAAGGCGCCCCGCCGCGATTCGCTCAGGATGCCGACCAGGTTGACCACCAGGGTCGCCCCCTCGACCGCGCGCTGCACGGTCGCCTCGTTGGTCACCGAGGCAAACAGCGGCACCGTCTGCCCCACCGCCCCGGCCGGCTTCAGGAACAGCGCCCCTTCCGGGTCACGCACCGCCACGCGGACCACGTACCCCTGGTGCAGCAACCGCTTCACCACATAGCGGCCGATGAAGCCCGACCCGCCGAACACCGTCGCCACGCTGCGCGTCGCCATGATCCGATCTCCTGTGTTCCACTCTTACTAGGCGGGCCGCATACGTCCCTCAAGCGTGACAACCCCCGTTTCGCAGTTGACGACCCGTCCGGCTGGGGCTACATGCCGCGCCCTACCCGCTGCCCCACCATTTGGTGGAGCGCCTGTTGCCCAGGTGGCGGAATTGGTAGACGCGCAGGTTTCAGGTACCTGTGGCCGCAAGGTCGTGGAAGTTCGAGTCTTCTCCTGGGCACCATCCTCTCATGAGCACCACACAGTTCATGCCGAACGGCACCATCCACCTGCACCGGCACGACCTGCCGGACGGGCTGTCCTTCGGCGCCTCGGTCGCCGTCGACACCGAGACGATGGGCCTGCAGCCGCACCGGGACCGGCTCTGCCTCGTGCAGCTCTCGGCCGGGGACGGGCACGCACATCTCGTGCAGCTCATCCCCCCCGCACTCGGCGGGCGCGGCTACGACTGCCCGAACCTCGCGCGGCTGCTCGCCGACCCCGGCGTGGTCAAGCTCATGCATTTCGCGCGGTTCGACGTGGCCGTGCTGCAGCACAACCTGGGCATCACCGTCGCCCCGGTCCGTTGCACCAAGATCGCCGCCAAGCTGGTGCGCACCTTCACCGACCGGTTCGGGCTCAAGGATCTCTGCCGCGAATTGCTGGGCGTCGAACTCTCGAAGCAGCAGCAGAGTTCCGATTGGGGTGCGCCGGAACTCACCCCTGAACAGCTCGCCTACGCCGCCTCCGACGTGCTGTACCTGCACGCGCTCTGGACGCGGCTTGAGGCGCTGCTGGTGCGTGAAGGCCGGCTCGACCTCGCGATGGCCTGCTTCGACTTCCTGCCGACGCGCGGGCGGCTCGATCTCCTGGGGTACGAGCAGCCCGACATCTTCGCCCACTGAGCGCGGCCTGTCCGCGCCGATAACTCTCGTCCAGCTTTGGACGGGGGTGCGGGCAGTTGTTGACCCTGCACCCGACCGAGGCTCATAGAGAACGCCTCACAGCGTCGGGACCCGAACCGCTTCATGCCCGCCCCCGTCCGCGCCGATCTGGTCGCCGTGGAGACGTCCGACCTCGAAGTCGCGCGCGCGGTCCTCGGTGCCGAGGCGAGCGGCCTGCGCGCCCTCGCCGCCGCGCTGGACGACCGGTTCGGCCAGGCGGTCGACCGGCTCGCCACGGCCACCGGCCGGGTGGTCGTCTCCGGCATGGGCAAATCGGGGCATGTCGCGCGCAAGATCGCCGCGACCTTCGCCTCCACCGGCACGCCGGCGCAGTTCGTCCACCCGGCCGAGGCCTCGCATGGCGATCTCGGCATGATCGTGCGGGGCGATGCGGTCCTCGCCCTGTCCAATTCCGGGGAGACGCCGGAGCTCGCCGACCTCGTGGCGCATGCCCGCCGATTCGGGCTGCCGCTGGTGGCGATCACCGCCCGCGCGGAGTCGGCGCTCGCCAGCGCCGCGGATGTCGCATTGCTGCTGCCCGCGGCGGCGGAGGCCTGTCCAATGGGCCTCGCCCCCACCACATCCACGACCATGCAGATGGCCCTGGGCGACGCACTCGCCGTTGCATTGTTGACCCGGCGCGGCTTCACCGCGGCGGATTTCCGCCAGTTCCACCCCGGTGGCCGGCTGGGCGCGCGGCTCCGCCGGGTGCGGGAGCTGATGCATGCGGGCGAGGCGATGCCGCTGGCCGCGCCCGACCTGCCGATGGACCAGGCGCTGCTGCTGATCACCCAGAAGCATTTCGGCTGCCTGGGCGTGGTGGACGACCAAGGAAGGCTGGCCGGCATCGTCACCGACGGCGACCTGCGCCGCGCCATGGGGCCCGGCCTGCTGCAGCGCCGCGTGCAGGAGGTCATGACGCACGCCCCCCAGACCATCGGGCCGGACGCGCTGGCGGCCGAGGCGCTGCACGCGATGAACGCGCGCAGCCGGCCGATCACCGCCCTGTTCGTGGTCGACCGCGCGCATTGCCCGATCGGGATCCTGCATCTGCACGACCTGCTGCGCGCGGGGGTCGCATGAGCTCCCAGCCCGTCGCCGCCGATCCGGACGGTCGCCGCGCGGAGCCGCGCCGCGCCGGATCCCAGCTTCTGACCGCCGCCACCGCCCGCATCCGCAGCGCCCCGACGCCCGGCCGCCTCGCGCGCCGGCGCGCGATGATCACGCTCACCAAGTGGCTGCTGCCGCTCGCCGCGCTCGGCCTTCTCGGCACGATCGCCGTGTGGCCGGAACTCGACCGCGCGAGCGAGCAGGCCCGCCTCGCCTTCCGCCGCGTGGGTGGGGAGGTCGACGGTGCCAAGCTGGTCACGGCCCGCTACCGCGGCGTCGACGAGCGCGGCCGGCCCTACACGATCACCGCCGCCACCGCGCAGCAGGTCGATCCGGAGCGCATCAACCTCACCACGCCGAAAGGCGACATCACGCTCGAGAACGGCACCTGGCTGATGGTGCAGTCCAAGCAGGGCGTGTACCTGCAGCACGCGGACCAGCTGGACCTGTCGGTGGACGTGACCGTGTATCGCGACGACGGGCTGACCCTGACCACCGCGGCAGCCTCGATCGATCTGAAGAACGGCGCGGCGAGCAGTTCCGACAAGACCCATGCCGAGGGGCCGTTCGGCGTGCTCGACTCGGCCGGCTTCACGGTGCTCGACCAGGGCGCGACGGTGCAGTTCACCGGCCCCGCCAAAGTGGTTCTGAACGGCGCATCCCCATGATCCGGCGACTGGCTCTCCTCACGCTGCTGCTGGCCCCGCTGCCGGCAGCGGCCCAGCAACTCGACCTCTCGCGGGGCGGCCCGATCGCCATCACCGCGAGCGACGGGATCGAATGGCGCCAGGCGCAGCAGCAGGTGATCGCCCGCGGCAATGCGCGCGCCGTGCGCGAAGGCGTGACCGTGACCGCCGACCGGCTGATCGCCTGGTACCGCAAGAAGGGCGGCGCGGAGGCGAAGCCGCAGGCCGGCCAGCCGCCGCCCGGCGCACCCGCCGGCCTCGCCGCCGACCCGGACAACGGCGGCAACGAGATCTACCGCGTGCAGGCGGAAGGGAACGTCCACATCTTCACCGAGACCGACCAGGCGCAGGGCGACCGCGCCACCTACGACATGGACCAGGCGGTCCTGGTGATGACCGGACGCAACCTGAAGCTGACCACGCCGAACGAAGTGCTGACCGCACGCGACGACCTGGAATACTGGTCGCAGAAGCACATGGCCGTGGCGCGCGGCGACGCCGTCGTCGTGACCAAGGACGCCCGCCGGATCTCCGCCGACACGCTGGTCGCCTATACCAGCGACGCGCCGGCACAGCCCGGCAGCCCGACCCGCGCGAACGCGACGCCCGGCACCGGCGACCCGCTCGCCAGCTCCGGCAAGCTGCAGAAGGTCGAGGCCTACGGCCACGTCTCGCTGCGCACCCCCACCGACACGGTGACCGGCGATCGCGCCGTCTACGTGCCCGAAACCGGAATCGCGCGGATCGGCGGCAACGTCCGGATCACCCGCGGACAGAACCAGCTCAACGGCGCGGAGGCCGAAGTGAACATGAAGACCGGCATCTCCCGCCTGCTCTCCTCCACCACCTCGAGCGCGGGAGCCGGCCGGGTGCAGGGGCTCGTGGTGCCGAACGACAAGACGAACCCGTCCTTCGATCCCACCGCGCCCACATCATCGCGACCGGCCACGAAGGGAAACCGCCAGTGACGCCCGCCGATTTCGAGGGTCGCCCCGCACCGGACCTGCGCGTCGTGCCGCACAAGGGCGGCCTGGTCGCGCGCGGCGTCGGCAAGACCTACAAGAAGCGCCCGGTCGTGCGGAACGTCTCGATCGAGCTCCGGCGCGGCGAGGCGGTCGGCCTGCTGGGCCCGAACGGCGCCGGCAAGACGACGACCTTCTACATGATCGTCGGCCTGGTGAAGCCCGACACCGGCGAGATCCGCCTCGACAACGCCGACATCACCACCCTCCCCATGTATCGCCGCGCGCGGCTCGGCATCGGCTACCTGCCGCAGGAAGCCAGCGTCTTCCGCGGCCTGAACGTCGAACAGAACATCATGGCGGCGCTGGAAGTGGTGGAGCCCGATCCCGATACGCGGGACCTCATGCTGGACGAGCTGCTGGCCGAGTTCGGCATCGGCCATCTCCGCCGCACCCCGGCGCTCGCGCTCTCGGGCGGTGAGCGGCGTCGCGTCGAGATCGCCCGCGCGCTCGCCACCCAACCCTCCTACATCCTGCTCGACGAGCCGCTGGCCGGCATCGACCCGATCGCGGTCGGCGAGATCCGCGACCTGGTGAAGCACCTGAAGGATCGCGGCATCGGCGTGCTGATCACCGACCACAACGTGCGCGAGACGCTGGAGATCATCGATCGCGCCTACATCATGCATGACGGCCAGGTGCTGATGGAGGGCCGGCCGCAGGAGGTCGTGGCACACGAAGACGTGAGGCGCGTTTACCTGGGAGAAAGATTCAGTCTCTAGCATGCTTCTTGCATGCGAAAGCGTTTGACCCCTCCCCGTTTCGGCCGATAATCGGCCGCCATGGCGCTCGTCCCCCGCCTCGATCTCCGCCAAAGTCAGACGCTGGTCATGACGCCGCAGCTGCGTCAGGCCATCAAGCTGCTCCAGTATTCGAACGTCGAGGTCAGCGCCTTCGTGGAGGAGGAGCTGGAGCGAAATCCCCTCCTCGAGCGTGATGAATCCCCCGAATTGCCGGTGCTGGACCGTGCGGCGCCCGACCAGGTGCCGCTCGCCGCGGACCCTGCCCCGGACGTTGCCGTCGCCATCGGGACGGACGTGCTGCCCAGTGAGGCGGCAGCGCCGCTCGATACGGACTACGCGAATGCCTACGATGCGGGCGGCCCGGCCGACGGCGCCCCCACCCTGGGCAGCATGGAGCGGCGCGGCGGCGCCCTCGACTTCTCCGACGACGATCGCGGGATCGAGGATCTGGCGGAGGCGCGTCCACCGCTGCGGGACCATCTGGGCGATCAGTTGCGCCTGAGCTTCTCCGATCCGGTCGACCGGATGGTGGGCGCGCATCTGATCGCCCTGCTCTGCCCCGCCGGCCGGCTGACCGCCGACCCCGCCGCCATCGCCGCCACCATGGACCTGCCGCTCGCGCGCATCGAGGCGGTACGTGCGCGGATGATGCGCTTCGATCCGCCCGGCCTGTTCGCCCGCAGCCTGCGCGAATGCCTCGCGGCGCAGCTTGCCGACCGCAACCGGCTCGACCCGGCGATGGAGAAGCTGCTCGACAATCTCGAGCTGCTCGCCAAGCGCGACATGCGCCGGCTGCTCGCGCTGTGCGAGGTCGATTCGGAGGATCTGGCCGACATGATCGGGGAGATCCGCGCCCTCGATCCGAAGCCCGCCGCGACCTACGACAGCAACCCGGCGCCGCCCGTCGTGCCGGACCTGCTGATGCGCCGCATGCCCGACGGCTCCTGGTTCATCGAGCTCAACCCCGACACGCTGCCGCGCCTGCTGGTGAACGAGCGCTTCTTCGCCCGCGTGGCGCCGAAGGCGAGCCGGGAAGAGCGCGGCTTCCTCTCCGAACGTCTCGCCACCGCGAACTGGCTGGTGCGCTCTCTGCAACAGCGGGCGCAGACCATCCTGAAGGTCGCCGCCGAGATCATCCGCCAGCAGGACGGGTTCCTGCAGCATGGCGTCGCGCATCTGCGGCCGCTGATCCTGCGCGACATCGCGGCGGCGGTGGAGCTGCACGAGAGCACGGTCAGCCGGGTGACCGCGAACAAGTTCATCGCGACGCCGCGCGGCACGTTCGAGCTTAAATATTTCTTCACGACGGCCATTCAGGGTACCGGCGGTGGCGAGAGCCACAGCGCCGAGGCGGTGCGCCATCGGATTCGCGGCCTGATCGAGGCGGAGCATCCGGAGGCGATTCTCTCCGACGACGCGATCGTGGCCGTGCTCCGGCGGGAGGGCGTGGACATCGCCCGGCGGACCGTGGCCAAATACCGTGAGGCGTTGCGCATCCCCAACTCCGCGCAGCGCCGACGGGAGAAGGCGGTGCCGGCCTGAGCGCGGGCCGCTGGTCTCCCTTCCACAACCGGGGAGAGAGCGATGCACATCACCGTATCCGGCAAGCAGGTGGAATTGTCCGACGCGCTGCGTACCCGCGTGTCGACGCATCTCGGGGCGATCGCGACGAAATACTTCGATCACGCGATGGAAGCCCAGGTCACCTTCAGCCGCGCGCGGTGCTTCTTCACCTGCGACATCAACCTGCATGCCGGCCGCGGCCTGCGCCTGCGGGGCGAGGGCGAGGCGGCCGATGCCAACGGCGCGTTCGACGACGCGGCGGAGCACATCGCCAAGCGCCTGCGCCGATATCGCCGCCGGGTGAACGACCATGCCCGCGACCTCGCGAACCGCGAGCGGCCGGAAGCCGCGCGGCAATACGTGCTGCGGCAGGAGGAAGGCGAGGCGGAGCCCGCGGCCGACACCGAGACCGCGACCCTCGCCTATGCCACGGTCATCGCGGAGACGAAGACCGAGATCACCCGCCTGTCGGTGGGGGAGGCGGTGATGCGCATGGACCTGGCGGACCAGGCCGTCCTGATGTTCCGCAACAGCGCCACGGGCGAGCTGAACGTGGTCTACCGCCGGAGCGACGGGAACATCGGCTGGATCGACCCGGGGCAGTAACCGCCGGGCGGTGCCGGCGTCCCCGCCCGGCGGCGCGTGGCGCCACGATGCGGCGCGACGGGGCGGGGTGCCGACCCCGCTGCCCTGGGCCGGGCGCCGTTCGATGAAACCGCTGATGCACGCTGATGCACACGGATGAGGCTGGTGCCGCAACCGTCAGCGAGCCGCCGCCCCGATCCCCCGAGGCGCCCCACCAAGGCGCCGTTCACCAACACGTCCGGTCTCGCTCCTGAGGACAGGTCCAGCTAGGCCAAACCTGATTCAACGTCCGTCGATCGACGACGTAGACGCAACCCCCAACGTGAAAGAAGGCGCGGGGCGCTTGCCCACGCAGCGGCGCGCGCCAACGCGAGAATGTCTGGCGGCGCACCGCGAACGACCCGCGCCGGAGCCTCGGACCGCACCGCCGGCACCGCCCCATCAGCGTGAATCAGCGTGCATCAGCGGTTCCATCCCGTGCCCCCGCCCGGCACCGCCGTCGCGGACGGGAGTCAGCGGTTCCGTCCCGTGCCACCGCCGGCGCCGCCGCCGCGCACCGGATCAGGCAGCCGGCGCGATGATGATCCGCCGGTTCTGCTTGCCCTTGTTCTCGATCTTCACGACGGTCAGCCGCCCGATCTCTCCGGTGCGGGCGACGTGCGTCCCGCCGCAGGGCTGGAGGTCCACCTGCACCTCGCCCGTTCCGATGCGGATCAGCCGAAGCCGGCCCGACCCGCGGGGCGGCTGCACCGACATGGTCCGTACCAGGCCGGGGTCGGCGTCCAGCACCGCCTCGTCCACCCATTCGATCCCGACCGGATGATCCGCGGCGATCAGCGCGTTCAGCCCCGCCTCGATCTCCTCCTTGGGCGGCGGGTTCGGCAGGTCGAAATCCAGCCGTGACCGGTCCGCGCCCACCGATCCGCCGGTCACCGCGGCGCCTTTGATCAGGCTGCACAGCAGGTGCATGGCCGTGTGCATGCGCATCAGCCGATGGCGGCGGTCCCAGTCGACCTCCGCGTCCACCTGCGTCAGGGAAGGCGGCAGGGCCGCGCCCTCGGCCGGGACGTGCAGGATCGTCTCCCCCTCGCCTTTCACGGTGTCGGCGATCGGCGTCTCCCCGCCCTCCCAGCGCAGCACGCCCGTATCGCCCGGCTGCCCACCCGAACGCGCGTAGAACACGGTGCGATCGAGGACGATGCCGGCGGGGTCGCTCGCCTGGACCGTGGCGGTCGTGCGCGGCAGTGCCGGCTGGTCCAGGAACAGGCGTTCGGTCATGCGGTCCTCCATTGCGTGCGCAGCCAGTCCCGCCGCGCGGCGAGCCACAGCAGGCCGATCGTGGTGACGGAATTGGTCATCCGGCCCTCGGCCGCGGCGGCGATGGCCTCGGCCGCCGGCCAGACACGGATGCGGATGTCCTCGTCCTCGGCGGCGAGTCCGGCATGGCCGACCAGGCCGGCGGCATCGGCGGCCGGCGCCTGCACGCGTCCGACATACAGGTGGCACAGCTCGTCCGCGCCACCGGGCGTCAGCAGGAAGGCGCCGACGGGAAGCAGCGCGCCCACGTCCAGGCCCATCTCCTCGCGCATTTCACGCCGAGCGGTGGTTTCAGGCGCCTCATTTTGGTCGCAGAGGCCGGCGGGCAGTTCGACCAGCACCGGGTCCACCCCGGCGGCCAGCGCCGGCAGGCGGAACTGCTCGATCAGCACGACGGCATCGCGCACCGGGTCGTAGGGCAGGACGGCCGCCGCGGCACCGCGACGCCAGAGTTCCCAGCGCCGCTCCCCGGACATCGCACCGTCGAAGCGGCGATGCCGGAAGCGGACCAGATCGATCGGGAAGCGGCCGGACCAGGCGCGCTCTTCGGACTCCACGACCACGTCGGGATGGGGCGGCAAGCTCATGCCCCGACCATAAGGGCCGCACCGCGGTGCAGCCAGAGGGCGGCGGACGCGCCGTCCGGCGCCGCCCGGGTCAGAGTGCCGGGACCGCCATGTTGACGAGCTGGCGCAGCCGCGCGGCCCCGGCCGGCCCCTTGATCGCCTCCCGCCAGCTCGCCTCGGCGACCCGCTGGTGCGCGGCGATCGCCTCGTCCGCCCCCGTGATCATGGCGACGCCGGTCTGTGCGCTGGGGTGGGTATCCGGGCGGAACGGGTTGATCGCCAGGCTCACCCGGTCGCGGGCGCGCAGGATCTTGAAGGCCGAACTCGGTTCGGCGTTGGTGAGCAGGCCGAACTGGAGCCCCATGGGTTCGGCCTCCATCAGCGTCGCCATGTTCTCGATCTCGGTCACGGCCACGTCGCGGCAGATCCGGCGCACCCGTTCGGAGACGGCGATGCCGTCGGCGATCCCGGTCTCGAGCAGCCGCTGCACGGAGGAGATCGACACCATGCAGATGATCCCCGGCCGCCGGCTCGCATACATCCGCTTGCGCGCGGTGAGGATCCCCAGGACCTGTTCGGCCATGCTGCGCATCGCCAGGCGTTCGCCGCCGGCCTGGTCCGCCGCCTCGTCGAACGCCTCGGCGAGCGCCGCGTCATAGGCATCGGACGTGGTCAGGTAGGAGATCGCTCCGAACATCTGCAGGATCTGGTCGGCGGTCTCCTCGATCTGCCGGACCCGCTCGAAATAGCCGATCGGCCGATTGTAGTACTCGACCCCGATGCCGAGGAGCGAGAGCGGCGAGATCTTGAGGAGTTCCGCGAGGCGCTTGATCGTGTCGAGCTTGATCACCTCGCCTTTCTCGTAGCGGTACAGCGCCGCCCGAGACACGCCGAGACGCGCCGCGATCTCCTCGGCCCGCAACCCGGACTCGAGTCGATAGGCCCGAAGCTGCTGCCCGATTTCGGTGAAGCGCATCGACATGGAAATTCCTCTTCGTCCGCTACTCGAGGGCGGCCAGTCACACTGCGGGATGCGCGCGCCCGATCCGGCACACGAATCTCAGAAAACGCTCCGGTCAACGATCCTAAGTCACACGAGAGCGTGGCTTCAACCCCTCGCCATGCGCAATGCTCACGCACCCGAAATCGCAAACGCGTGCTCGGGCGCCGCGCCTGCCCGGCGGGCCGCAGCATTGGGCGCGCGCGGGTTTGCGCACGCGCCAGGCATCGGGGTTCAGGGCAGGGTGTTAGCTGCTCTCGCCGCGGATCGAGAAGTTCGCCAGGCCCTCGATCGCCAGCACCATGGCGGAGTGGTCCAGGTCCGCGCCGCCCTGCGCCGCGCAGGAAGCGAACATCTGCTGCGCGATCGCGGTGTTCGGGAGGGCCAGGTTCAGCTCCTTTGCCGCGCCGAGGGCGAGGTTCAGGTCCTTCTGGTGCAGCTTGATCCGGAAGCCCGGGTTGAACGTGCCCTTCAGCATCCGTTCGGCATGCACTTCCAGGATGCGGGAGGAGGCGAAGCCGCCCATCAGCGCCTGGCGCACCTTCGCCGGATCGGCACCGGCGCGCGCGGCGAAGACCAGCGCCTCCGACACCGCCTGGAGGTTCAGCGCGACGATGATCTGGTTGGCCACCTTGCAGGTCTGGCCGGCGCCGTTCTCGGACCCGACATGGGTGATGTTCTTGCCCATCACGTCGAACAGCGGCTTGGCGCGGGCGAACGCCGCGTCCGGGCCGCCCACCATGATCGTGAGGGTGGCCTGCTTCGCGCCCACCTCGCCGCCCGACACCGGGGCGTCCAGGTAGTCGCAGCCCTTCGCATTCACCCGCTTGGCGTAGTCCTTCGTGGCGATCGGGCTGATCGAGGACATGTCGATCACCAGCGACCCGCTCTGCAGGCCCTCTTCGACACCATTGGCGCCGAACAGCACGGCTTCGACGTCGGGCGTATCCGGGACCATCAGGATGACGACCTCCGACTTGGAGGCGACGGTCTTCGGATCGGCCACGACCTCGGCGGCGGCGCGGAGCTCCTCGGTCAGGCTCGTCCGTTCCGGGACGATCAGCGTATGGCCGGCATTCTTCAGGTTCAGCGCCATCGGGCGCCCCATGATGCCGAGGCCGATGAATCCGATTCGCATGTTCTCTCTCCCCTTCCCGTTCAGCCGCCGAAGCGTTCGCGCCAGCCGAGACCGGCCACGGTCTCGCCGGCCGGCCGGTATTCGCAGCCGACCCAGCCCTGGTAGCCGAGTGCATCCATCCGCTTGAAGACGAACTCCCAGCCGATCTCGCCCGTGCCGGGTTCGTTGCGGGCCGGCACGTCGGCGATCTGCATGTGCGCGATGATCGGCATGTAGCGTTCCATGCGCTTGGTGATGTCCCCTTCCGTCACCTGCACATGGTAGACGTCGAACTGCAGCCCGATGCGATCGCTACCAATCGCCTCGACGACGGCGGCGCCCTGCGCTTGCGTGTGCAGGAAATAGCCGGGCATGTCGCGGTGGTTGATCGGCTCGATGACCAGCTTCACCCCGGCCGCCTGTGCCTGTTCCGCGGCCCAGGCGAGGTTGGCCGCGAACAGCGCGGCGGCCGTCCCGGGTGCGACGTCGGCGGCGGGGATGCCGGCCATGCAGTGCAGCAACGGGCACTCCAGCGCCGCCGCATACTCGAGCCCCTTGACGACGGCCGAACGGAACTCCGCCTGTCGGCCGGGCAGCGAGGCGAGGCCGCGCTCGCCATTCGCCCAATCGCCGGGCGGCAGGTTGAACAGGACCTGGCTCAGCCCCTCGCCGCGCAGGCGGGTGCGGATCTCGGCCGCGGGGAAATCGTAGGGAAACAGGAACTCGACCCCTTCGAAGCCCGCCTGCCGTGCCGCGGCGAACCGGTCCAGGAACGGGACCTCGTTGAACATCATCGACAGGTTCGCGGCGAAGCGCGGCATGGCGGCCCTCCCTTGAAACGGGCGCGGAGGCTACAAGCGGGGCCACGGCTTGCCTAGCGGGCACCGGTGCGCCGCTTCGGCCGCGCGCCGCCGGCCGCCGGCCGCCGGTGGATCTGGAGTTGGACGTGTGGGCACGGCTGCGGCGAAGACGCCGACGCCGGAGACGCGCGAGGGGGACGGATGGTCGCCGAACGTGTGTTGATGGGCTTGCTGCTGGGCGGAATCGCCATCGGCTGCGTGCTCGTGCTGTATCCGTTCTTCTCCGCGCTGCTGTGGGCCGCGATCCTGGTGTTCACCACCTGGCCGGTCTGCGAGTGGCTGCGCACCACGTTCCGGCTGCGCCGGCCGATCGCCGCCGGGGGCATGGTGGCGCTCACCGCGATCGTGCTGGTCCTTCCGCTCGCCCTCGCCGCCCCGAGCGGGGCGGAGGACGTGGCGCAGTTGCGACATGCGGCGGAGGCGGCGCTGCGGGCCGGCCTGCCCGGCTCCCCGGACTGGGTGTTCGACGTCCCGCTGATCGGACCCACGGTGGGCGAGCTGTGGAATCGCTGGGCCGCGGACGTCAGCATCATGCTCGAAGCGCTGCGTCCGTATTTCGGCATCGTGCTCGAAGGCGGGCTCGGCTTGCTCCTGGGCATCGCCAACGGCGTGCTGATGTTCCTGCTGGCGCTGTTCGTCGCGTTCTTCTTCTATGTACATGGAGAGCCGATCGCGGAGCGGCTGCGGCTGATCCTGCACCGCGTCGCCGGCGTGCGGGCGGAGCGGCTGATCGCGGTCACCGGCGCGACCGTCCGGGGCGTCGTCTACGGGATCATCGGCACCGCGATCGTCCAGGGGCTGCTGACCGCGTTCGGGCTGTGGCTCTCGGGCGTGCCGCGGCCCGTGCTGCTGGGCGGGATCGCCGGCCTGCTCTCGGTGCTGCCGATCGGCGCGCCCGTGGTGTGGATCCCGGCCGCCCTGTGGCTGGCGGGGAGCGGACATCTCGGCTGGGGAATCTTCCTCGGCGTCTACGGAGTCGTCGCCATCTCCGGGGCGGACAGCGTCATCCGGCCCTGGTTCATCGCGCGCGGCGCGCAACTGCCGTTCCTGCTGACGGTGCTGGGCGTGCTGGGCGGCGCGCTGGCCTTCGGGCTGCTGGGCATCTTCCTGGGGCCCGTGCTGCTGGGCGTCGGCTACTCCCTGCTCGATGAATGGTCGAGCGTGCGGGAGCGGCCCAGCGCGCTGGACGTGTGATCGCACTGGAATCGGAACGGATCCCGGCCTAGGAACGGGAGGAGTTTCGCGCGGAAACCCATGCCCTGGTACGTGCTGTCCCGGCTGCTGCAAGCGGTGCCGGTCCTGCTGGTCGTCGGCTTCATCGCCTTCGCGCTGTTCGCCTTCGTCGGCGACCCGGTCACCATCATGCTCGGGCAGGACCATACGGAGGCGCAGCGCCAAGCCCTCGTCCAGCACCTCGGCCTCGACCAGCCCTTCGTCGTGCGCTACGCGCGGTTCCTCTGGGCGGCGCTGCACGGCGATTTCGGCATCAGCTACCGGCTGGGCCGTCCGGTGTCGGAGCTGATCGCCACCCGCCTGCCTGCGACCCTGGAACTCGCGATCGTCGCGTCGGTGCTGGCGATCGCGGTGGGCGTGCCGATGGGCGTCTATACCGGGATCCACCCGCGTGCGCCGCTCGCACGGCTGTTCATGGCGGCCAGCCTGGCGGGGGTCTCGCTGCCCACCTTCCTGCTGGGGATCCTGCTGATCCTCGCGTTCTCCGTCGGCACCGGCGGCTGGCTGCCGAGTTTCGGGCGCGGTCCCGTGGTGACGGTCGGCGGGTGGTGGACCACCGGGCTCACGAGCTGGGCCGGGCTGCGCGCGCTGGTGCTGCCGTCGATCACGCTGAGCCTGTTCCAGATGACCCTGATCGTGCGGCTGGTCCGCACCGAGATGCTGGAGGTGCTGCGCAGCGACTACATTCGCTTCGCGCGTGCGCGGGGGCTGGCCGACCGGACGATCCATTTCCGGCACGCGCTGCGCAACACGCTCGTGCCGGTGATCACCATCATCGGCCTGCAGTTCGGGGGCATCGTCGCCTTCTCCCTGGTGACGGAGACGGTGTTCCAGTGGCCGGGCATGGGGCTGCTGCTGGTCCAGTCGGTCGCCGCCGCGGATATCCCGGTGATGTCGGCCTACCTGATGCTGATCGCGCTGGTCTTCGTGCTGATCAACCTGGTGGCCGACCTGCTCTACTATGCGGTGGACCCCCGGCTGCGGACCGCGCCATGAGGCGCGGGATGAGCGCCGCACCAGAGGATGACGGGCCGACGCGCGGGACCCCAGGCCGGGTGACGGCGGTTCTCGGGCGGGTGTGGGACGGCGACCTGGCCTGGCGCTTCCGGCAGGCGCCGCTCGCGATGCTGGCCGCCCTGGCCGCACTGGTCCTGGTGATCGGCGCGGCGGCGGCCCCCGTCCTCGCACCGCATGATCCGACGGATCCGGCCAGCCTGTCGCTGCTCGACAGCTTCAGGCCGCCGGTCGGCGTGGCGGAGGCGGACTGGTCCTACCCGCTGGGCACCGACGCCCAGGGGCGGGACGTGCTGTCGTCCATCCTGTATGGCATGCGGATCAGCCTGGGCGTCGCCGCCGCCGCGGTGCTGCTGGCCGGCGCTGTGGGGACCGGGATCGGCTTGGTCGCCGGCTACGTGGGCGGCCTGATCGACACGCTGCTGATGCGGGTCGCCGACGTGCAGCTCACGTTCCCGGCGATCCTGACCGCGCTTCTGGTCGACGGGGTGGTCGCCGCCGCCCTGCCCCGCGGTGCGCGGGAGGCTTGGCAGATTCCTGTCCTGGTGTTCGCGATCGGCATCAGCCTGTGGCCGAACTTCGCCCGCACCGTGCGCGGCTCCACGCTGGTGGAGCGCAACAAGGATTACGTGGCCGCGGCTCGGGCGATCGGGGCGCCAGGCTGGCGCATCATGCTGCGCCACATCCTGCCCAACGTGCTGGGGCCGGTGATGGTGATCGGCACGCTGGGCCTGGGGATCGCCGTCCTGACGGAGGCGACGCTGTCCTTCCTGGGCGTGGGCCTGCCGCCGACGCAGCCGTCACTGGGCACACTCATTCGGTTCGGGAACGACTACCTGTTCTCCGGCCAGTGGTGGGTGACGATCTTCCCGGGCCTCGCGCTGGTGCTGCTGGTGCTGTCCATCAACCTGCTGGGCGATTTCCTGCGCGACGCGGTGAATCCGAGGCTGCGGTGAGGGGGGTGTCTGTGCGTGAGTTGGGGGTGGAGGTCCCCACGCGGCGTGCGCTGCGCGCTTGGCGGCGGGTCGGTCGGCGTGGCCGATGGAGGGGCCGAATCCGCTGGCGCCTTCGGACGAATGCGCGTTCCATCCGCGGGGACCGCTGGTGAGCCGGACGGGGCGGCCGCCCGCAATGGAAACGGAGGATGATGTGGCGATTGCGTGCCATGCGGCGGCGGATGGTCGGAGGTGAGTTCCCCGGAGCCCGATGCTGCGGATGAGGCACGCTCGCCGTGGCGGGCGGTGATCGGGCTGCTGTTGATTGTTGGGCTGGTGGTCGGCGTGGTGTTCGTGATGCGCGAACTTCGTCAAACGGCAGCGGTGCAGGACTGCGTCATGGCGGGGCGAACGAATTGTGCCCCCGTCGGTCGCGACTGAGCGACGGCGATCGCCCCCTTCACCCGCCGATTTCCGGTGCGGGTTGGGTGCTAACCCCCCCTCTCCCACCCCCGCTCCCCCTGCCGCCAATACGTCGCCTCGTGCCCCCCAGCCCGCACCGCCTTCCAGCGCGTGCGGGCCGCGGCCACCGCTTCCTCGTCCGTCCCGTCGAACAGGTCGAAGACCCGCGTGAACGCCTCCAGCCGCGCGGTCTCCGCCCCCTCCGTCAGGAACAGGAACCGCGCCCCGTTCGGCGCCGCGTCCTCGACCGAGAGCCAGATCGGCTGCAAATCCGCATCCCCATCCGCCGCGGTGCCGTGCGGCAGCCAGTCCGGCTCCGCCACCTCCCACAGCGCGCGGTCCAGGGTGGCGACCGTCGCCTCGGTGCGGCACAGCACCAGCGCGCGCTCCCCGGCCGCCAGCGTGCGCCCGAGCAGCTGGGGCAGCGCCTGGGCGACGCCGGTGCGGGTCAGGTGATAGAAGCCGACCTGCGCCATCCGCCCTGTCCCGTCTCCGGCCCCAAGGCCCCGCGCGGGCTCACGCCTCGTGGTTCTCCGCCACCAGCCGATCGAGCAGCCGCACGCCGAACGCCGTCGCGCCCTTGGGGGTGATCGCGTTGTCCTTGGAACTCCAGGCCATGCCGGCGATGTCCAGGTGCGCCCAGGGCTTGCCGTTGACGAAGCGCTGGATGAACTGCGCCCCGGTGATGGAGCCGCCGGGCCGGCCGCCCACGTTCTTCATGTCGGCGATGTCGGAGTTGATCTGCTTGTCGTAGGCCTCGTCCAGCGGCATGCGCCACAGCTTCTCGCCGGTCGCCCGCCCGGCGGCCACCAGCTTCGTCGCCAGGTCGTCGTCGTTGCTGAACAGGCCGCCGTATTCGTGACCGAGCCCGATGATGATGGCGCCGGTCAGGGTGGCGAGGTCGACCATGAAGGCCGGATCGAACTTCTGCTGGCAGTACCAGAGCACGTCGGCGAGCACGAGCCGGCCTTCGGCGTCGGTGTTGATCACCTCGATCGTCTGGCCGGAATAGCTCGTGACCACGTCACCCGGGCGCTGCGCGCTGCCCGAGGGCATGTTCTCGACCAGGCCCACGATCCCGACCACGTCGACTTTCGCCTTGCGGCCGGCCAGCGCCGCCATTAGGCCGGTCACCGCGCCGGCGCCGGCCATGTCCCACTTCATGTCCTCCATGCCGCCGGCCGGCTTGATGCTGATGCCGCCGGTGTCGAAGGTCACGCCCTTGCCGATGAAGGCCAGCGGCTTCTGCTTGCCCTTGCGGCCGTCCCCGCTCGCACCGTGCCACTGCATCACGACGACCCGCGGCTCCTGCACGCTGCCCTGGGCCACGCCTAGCAGGGCGCCGAAGCCCAGCTTGGCCATCTCCTTCGGCCCGAGGACCTCGACCTTCACCCCCAGCTCCGTCAGCGCGCGGCAGCGGTCCGCGAAGGCGACGGGGGTCAGGACGTTGGCCGGCTCGCTCACCAGGTCGCGCGCCAGGGCCACGCCGTTGGCGACCGCGGAAAGCCGCTCCCACGCGGTCTTGGCCGGGCCCGAGTCCGCGGTCAGCAGCGTCAGCTTGGCGAGGCGCGGCTTGTCGGACGGCTTTTCCTTCGTGCGATAACGGTCGAAGCGATACAGCCGGAGCTTCGCGCCGAACGCGACGTCCGCCGCCTGGGGGCCGGTCAGCGCCGACCCGGCCAGCGCGACGGCCGGCTCCCGGACCAGGGCATGCGTCGCGGTGCCGCCGGCCTCCTGCAGGATCGCGGGCGTCAGGTCCGATGGCTTGCCGATCCCGATCACCACCACGCGGTTCAGCCCGGCGCCAGGACCGAACACCGTCACGCTCTTGCCCTTGGCGCCGGTGAACTCGGCGGCGGCGATGGCGCGGGCGATGGCTCCCCCGGTCGCCTGATCCGCCTGCTCCCACAGCCCGGACGGGGTCTCGCCCTCCGCCACCAGCAGCGCGAGCGCGCCGGATTTCGGCAGGGCAGGCTTGGCGAAGGCGATCTCGACCATCATCGGCTCCCGGCTACGTCGCGGAACTGTATCAGCCCCCAGCCGCTTTGCCACACCCCATGGCGCGGCGTATGTGCAGCGTATGACCGAGATCCTGCCCGCGGACGAGGACGGCATCGCGCGCGCGGCGGCCCTGCTGCGGGCCGGCGAACTGGTCGCGTTCGGCACCGAGACGGTGTACGGCCTGGGCGCTGACGCGACGAACGCGGCTGCGGTGGCGGGCATCTTCGCCGCCAAGGGCCGGCCGCATTTCAACCCGCTGATCTGCCATTATCCCACCGCCGAGGCGGCGTTCACGCAGGTCGAGGCCGATGACCGTGCCCGGACGCTTGCCGACCGGCTGTGGCCGGGACCGCTGACGCTCGTGCTGCCCCGGCAGCCGGACTGCCCCGTGGCGCTGCTGGCCGGCGCGGGGCTCGAGACGCTCGCCGTCCGCGTGCCCGCGCATCCGGTCGCGCTCGCCCTGTTGCGCGCGGTGGGACGCCCGATCGCCGCGCCCTCCGCCAATCGGTCCGGCCAGGTGAGCCCGACCACGGTCGCGCACGTGCTCGCCGGGCTGGAGGGGCGGATTGCGGCCGTGCTCGACTGCGGTCCCTGCCCGGTGGGTGTGGAATCGACCGTGCTCGACCTGACGGGACCGCGCCCGTTCCTGCTGCGCCCCGGCGGCGCCACCGTCGACGCGATCGAGTCCCTGATCGGGCCGATCGGGCGCGGCATCCCGCACGCGGTGGCGGAAGCGGCGCGGGGCCTGCGCTCCCCAGGCCTGATGGTGTCCCACTACGCCCCGTCGCTTCCCGTCCGGCTTGGTGCGACCAGCGTGGCCGCGGACGAGGCGCTGCTTGCCTTCGGGGCACCGCTGCCCGGCGCCGGCGCGGTGTTCTCGCTGTCCGACCGCGGCGACGTGACGGAAGCGGCGGCGCGGCTGTTCGAGGGATTGCGCAGCCTCGACGCGGAGGGAACCCGCCGCGGCCTGCGCCGGATCGCGGTCATGCCGGTGCCCGAGCACGGGCTGGGCCTCGCGATCAACGATCGCCTCGCGCGGGCCGCCGCCCCACGCGGCTGACGGTCGGGGACGAGACCGCGCGGCCCACGATCAGGGACAAGACGTAGACCGCGACTCGTGCACCGGTGCCGGCGCTCCGCCCGCAGCGCGGCTGTGACGCGTGCCGGCGAGCGTCAGCACGCCGCCGGCATGGACTGCGCCTGGCCGGCTACTCCGAGACCCGCAGCGGGGCTTCGGTGCGCCGGCCGGCTACTCCGCGGCCCGCAGGGGCGGTTCGGTCCGGAACGCCGGCATGACCTCGCGCGCAAACCGGCGCAGGTTCTCCCGCGAGGTGCCGCCACCGTTCAGCAGCACGTACTCGACCCCCATCGCCTGCAGCCGCTCAAGCTTGCGGGCGATATCGTCGGGGCTGCCGTACAGCGCGCTTTCCTCGCTCGCCTCCAGCGTGTCGGAGAACGCCATGATGCTCGATTGGCTGGTGCCGTCCGGCCCGGCGCTCATCGCGTGCATGCGCCGCTGTGCCGCGAGCCGCCGCTCGACCGCCGCCTGCTTGTCGGCCGCGTCGCGCGCCACGTGGAAGGCGCGGGCGACGCCGACCCGGGCGGGATCGAAGTGGTCGCCCCGCGCCTCCACCGCCTCCCGATACAGCGCGAAGCGGCGGCCGGTCTCCTCGGTCGAGGCGAACTGATCCAGCAGCAGCGCATGCCCGCGTGCGGCGACGCGTCGGATGGACTCGGGATGACCGGCGCCCTGCCAGAACGGCGGATGCGGCTGCTGCACCGGCGGCGGTTCGACCAGGATGTCGGAGAAGCGCCACCAGCGGCCCTCGAACGAGAAGCGCTCCCGCCGGGTCCAGGCCAGCGTGATGACGTCGATCGCCTCCTCGAACCGCGGCGCCGCCTCGGCGATCGGAATGCCGAAACCGGCGAACTCGTTGTGGCGGTAGCCCTTGCCGACGCCGAAATCCAGCCGTCCGCCGGACAGCAGGTCGAGCGTCGCAGCCTGTTCGGCCAGCAGCACCGGGTTGTGCCAGGGCAGCACGATCACCGCGGTGCCCAGTCGCAGGGTGCGGGTGCGGGCCCCGATCCAGGTCAGCAGCTGCAGCGTCGCCGAGACCTGGCCGAAGCCGGTGAAATGGTGCTCGACGACGAAGGCGCTGTGGAACCCCAGCGCCTCGGCCTCGATCACGTAGTCGATGAAGTCGTGGAAGCCGGCGGCGCTGTCCACGTCGGGGCCGCGCCCCTGCGCCTGCGCGGCGCCGAACAAGCCGAACTGCACTTGCAGCCTCCCTCGGCCGGTGACCGGGCGAGCTTGCCGGACCTTCGATCGGCTCGGCAAGCGCCGGCCAACGCCCCGCCGCGCGCTCAGGCGGCCGCGCGGGAACGGCCGCGTTCGGCGACGAACTGGGCGAAGGCGTGGTCGTCGTGCCGGATGTGCGTCTGGACCCACTCCGCGGCGAAGGCGAAGAACGCCTGCAGGGCCTCGGGGTCGGCAGAGCCGAGGCGGTCCCGCAGCCGTTCGAACTGCTGGTCGAAGCCGGCATGCGACCGCCGATGCGCCTCCAGGTCCGGATACCCGGCGCTGCGCATCGCGGCTTCCTCTTCGGCGAAATGCGCCGACATCTTGGTCGAGAGGTGATGGAGCATGGTCGCCGCGGCGTCCTGGCCGCCCCCCTCCATCATCGCGCGGAAGAACGCGTTGAGGTCCTCGACCATCTCACGGTGATGGGCATCGATCCTTGGCACGCCGATCGTCAGCGAGTCGTCCCAGGCGATCATCCGCATCGTCGCCGCATCGCCGCGCACCTCGTCCAGGAACTGCCCGACCTCCACCCGCAGCCGTTCGGCCTGCTGCGCGAGTTCGGTCGCCGCGGCATTGATCTGTTCCGCGGCGTCGCCCGTCTCGCGGGCCGCCGCCTCCACGCCCGTGATCGCACCGGAGACGGCCTGCGTCCCCGCGGCGGCCTGCTCCACGTTGCGCGCGATCTCTCCCGTCGCCCCGCTCTGCTGCTGCACCGCAGCCGCCACCGCCGCGCTGATGCCGCTCATGCCGGAGATGACCTCGGCGATCGAGCCGATGGCGGTCACGGCGCCCTCGGTCCCGGCCTGCACGGCGACGATGCGCGCCGTGATATCCTCGGTCGCGCGCGCCGTCTGGCTGGCCAGTCCCTTTACTTCGCTCGCGACGACGGCGAAGCCCTTCCCCGCCTCCCCGGCCCGCGCCGCCTCGATCGTGGCGTTCAGGGCGAGCAGGTTCGTCTGCGCCGCAATATCCTTGATCAGCGAGACGATCTCACCGATGCCGGCGACGTTGCCGGACAGGGCGTTGACGAGTTCGGTCGAGTGCCGCGCCTCCTCCTCCGCTCGGTCGGCGACCCCGCGCGAGCGCTCGACCTGCGATGCAATCTCGCGGATCGAGGTCGCGAGCTCCTCCGTCGCCGCCGCGACGGTCTGCACGTTCCCCGACGCCTGCTGCGCCGCCCCGGCCGCGGCGGTGGCTTCCGAACTGCTGGTGCGCGCCGTCGCGTCCATCTGCGTGGAGGAGGCCTGCAACTCCACCGCCGCGGCGCTCACGGCTTGGACGATCGAGCCGACCTGCGCCTCGAACGAGTCCGCCATCTTGCGCAGGGCGAGGCGCCGCTCCTCCGCCGCGCGGAGCTTGGCGGCCTCCTGCTCCTTCTGCAGCTTGATGTTGGCGATCGAATTCTCGCGAAACACGGTCATGGCGTCGGCCATCTGGCCGATCTCGTCGCCGCGCCCCTGGCCGGGGATCTCCACCGCGGTATCCCCGTCGGCGAGGCGACGCATCGCGCGCGTCATCCCGACGACCGGCCGCGCGATGCCCAGCCCGATGAACCAGGCCAGCGCACAGCCCACCGCGACACCGATCACCGCCAGGACCAGCGAGCGCATGCTGGTGTCCTCGATCAGCGCCACCGTTTCCGCCTCGATCTTGCGTTCGTCCTCCAGCCCGGACTCGCGGATCGCCACCGCATCGGCCGCGATCCGCGCCGCGATCGCGGCGTTCGCGTCGTCCACGAGGCGGGTGATGGTCGCCATGGTCTCCGTGAGTTGCCCGAGCGCGTTGGCGTAGGTGCCGGCGAGCGCGCGGATCGACTGGATCTCCTCCCGCAACGCCCCGGCCTCGGGCTCGTCCAGTTTCGCCAGCTCGCTGCCCAGCTGCGCGAGGGTTCCGTCCGCCCGCACGCGCATGGTGATGTCGCGGCGGTTCAGCATTTGCGTCACCGTGAGACGGGTGCGCAGGGCGAGGTCGGCCACCGCCGAGGCGGGCGCCAGTTTCTGGCCCAGTCCGCGGGGCAGCAGGGAGTCGCGCAGCGCCCTCGTCTCGGCGACCAGACGCTCCCCGGTCGGCTCCATGATCCCGGCCACGAGGCGTGTGTAGTCGGCACCGCGGGCGCGTACCGTCGCGAAATTCTTCATGTAGTCCTCGAACGCCTCGCTCATGGCGCGGGCGCGGCGGAGCCGTTCGGGTTCGGTGATGCTGCCCTGCGCGTCACGGAGCAGGATGCGGATCCGATCGGCGACCTCTACCGTCTTGCGGGCATCCTCATCCCGCAACGCAAGCGCGAATTCCCGCGCGTAACGTTGTAGTTCAGTAACATCTCGATCCATTTTGAGCGCAATTCCGACGACCGCGACCCGTTGCCGGTAGTCGGCGAACTGCGTACGGATGCGAGCCAGGCTCAACCCGTCCATCGAGGCTACGGCGATCAGGATGGCCAGGATCGAGCAGAAGCCAAGAAGAATCCTGGTTCGCAGGCCAAACGAGCGGGTCAGAGCACGCATCCGTCAATCCCTCTCCGCGCCCGGCGTGCAGAGGGCCCGCCGCAGCGATCGAGGGACTTTGCGTCGACGACGTAAAGAAAATACGAACGTCCGCGACGACTTACCCGAGACGCCGCCGGTACAACCCGATCAGACGCTCCCAATGCCGTTCGGCGGCCGGCTTGTCGTAGATCCGGCGATGCGGGAAGGCGAAGCCGTGATGCACGCCGCCATAGAGCTCGATCTCGCCGGGCGATCCGGCGGCCGCGAACAATCCGCGCAAGGTCTCGACCATCGGCAGGGGCGCGAGCTCGTCGATCTCGGCACATGCGATGTAGAGTTCGGCGCGGCCCTGCCCGAGGGTTCGGTGCGGACTCTCCTCCGCCTCCTCGTTCACCAGCCATGTGCCGTAGAACGACGCGGCGGCGGCGATCCGGTCGGGGTAGCGCGCCGCAGCCGCCAGGGCGTAGGGGCCGCTCATGCAGTAGCCATGCGCGCCGACCGGGCCGGCCTTGGCGAAGGCCTGGCGATCGAGCCAGCGGATCATGGCGCCGACATCGCGCATGACCGGCGGAATGGTCATCTTCGTGCGGACCGCACGCATGCGCTTGTGTTCTTCGGAGCCGTGTTCCAGCACGTCCGGTCCGTATTTCGTGTCCCGCCCCGCGCGGTAGTAGAGGTTCGGCAGCAGCACGGCATACCCCGCCGTCGCGAGCCGGCGCGCCATGTCGTACAGCTCCTCCCGGATGCCGGGCGCGTCCATCAGCATGAGCACGGGCGGATGGGCGCCGCCGCGTTCCGGATGCACGACGAAGGTCTCCATCGCGCCATCCTCTGTCTGGATGTCCAGGATCTGCTCGATCATTTGCCGTCTCCTCCCGTCCTCTTGGCCGACAGGGTTCCACGCAGGCGTGCAACGGGGCAAGCCGGCGATCTGGTAGGATCGGCTGGCGCGGCGGACGCACCTTCCCCCGGTCCGCCGGCCCGGAGGACGCAGGCATGGAAACGGACGACTACCACAAGGACCGGATCGCCAATCGCCGGCTGCATCCCGAGACGCTGATGATGGGCTACGGCTACGCGCCAGGTCTGTCCGAGGGCGCGCTCAAGCCGCCGATCTTCCTGACCTCGACCTTCGTGTTCCAGAACGCCCAGCAGGGGAAGGACTTCTTCGACCTCACCTCCGGCCGGCGGCAGCCGCGGCCGGGGGAGAAGGCGGGGCTGGTCTACTCCCGCTTCAACAATCCCAACCTGGAAATCCTCGAGGACCGGTTGGCGATCTGGGACCAGGCGGAACGTGCCGCGGTGTTCGCCAGCGGCATGGCGGCGGTCGCCACCACGCTGTTCGCGTTCCTGCGCCCCGGCGACACGGTGCTGCACAGCCGCCCGCTCTACGGCGGGTCGGAGACGCTGCTGTCGAACCAGATGGCGGCGTTCGGCATCACCCCGTTCGGCGTCACCGACGGCACCGATCCCGCCGCGATCCGCGCCGCGGCGGACGCCGCCCGCGCGAAGGGCCGGGTCGGGCTGATCCTGGTCGAGACGCCGGCCAATCCAACCAACGGGCTGGTCGACCTCGCAGCCTGCGCCGCCATCGCGGACGAGCTTGGCACCACACAGGGCCACCGCCCGCCCGTCGTGGTCGACAACACGCTGCTCGGCCCGCTGTTCCAGACCCCGCTGCGCTGCGGGGCGAACCTGACGCTGTGCTCGCTCACCAAGTATGTCGGTGGCCACAGCGACCTCGTGGGCGGCAGCGTCAGCGGCAGTGCGGCGCTGGTCCAGACGGTGATGCGGTGGCGCAGCGCGATCGGCACGCAGCTGGATCCGAACTCCTGCTGGATGCTGATGCGCTCGCTCGAGACGCTGCATGTGCGCATGAGCCGCGCGAACGAGAACGCGCGGGTGGTGGCGGAGTATCTGGCCGCGCACCCGAAAGTCGCGCGCGTGCACTATCTCGGGTTCCTGACGGAGCCGCGGGCGAAGGCGGTGTTCGAGCGGCAGTGCACCGGGGCGGGCTCGACCTTCGCCTTCGACGTGAAGGGCGGCGAGGCGGAGGCGTTCCGGCTGCTCGATCACCTGCAGATCATGAAGCTGGCGGTGAGCCTGGGCGGGACGGAGACGCTGATCTCCCACCCGGCCTCCATGACGCATTCCGGGGTCCCGCGTGCGATGCGGGAGGAGATCGGGCTGACGGACGCGCTGATCCGGATCTCGGTCGGGATCGAGGCGGCGGAGGACCTGGTGTCCGACCTGGCGCAGGCGCTGGAGTTCGTCTGACGCCGCGGGCAGCGTGTGCGTGTCATGACCCGTGCCCGCCCTGTGTCATGGCCGCGTCCGCCCCGTGTCATGGCCGGCGCAGGCCCCGTGTCATGGCCGCGACCGCCCCGTGTCATGGCCGGCGCAGGCCCCGTGTCACGGCCGCGTCCGCCCCGTGTCATGGCCGCCGAAGGGCGGCCATCCACGACTTCGTGCCGTTCGGAAAGTCATGGATGGCCGGCCTGCGCCGGCCATGACACGGGCCATGACACGGGGGGCACGGTCTACTCGGTCAGCCCCCGCCTTCCAGATACGCCGCACGGATCTCCGGCCGCGCCAGCAGTTCGCGCCCGCCGCCGGCCATGGTGATCGCGCCGTTCACCAGCACGTAGCCGCGATGCGCGAGCCGCAGCGCCTGGAACGCGTTCTGCTCGACCAGCAGCACGGTCAACCCGGTCTCCTGGTTCAGCTCCCGGATGGCGCCGAAGATCTGCTTCACCACCAGCGGTGCGAGGCCGAGTGAGGGTTCGTCCAGCAGCAGCAGCCGGGGCCGCGACATCAGGGCGCGGCCGATCGCCAGCATCTGCTGCTCCCCGCCCGACAACGTGCCGCCGCGCTGGCCGATCCGCTCCTTCAGCCGCGGGAACAGGGTGAACACCTGCTCGAGCAGCCGCTCCTTGTCGGGCTGGCCCGAGACCTCGGCGCCCATCAGCAGGTTCTCGTAGACCGTCATCCGGCCGAAGATGCGCCGGCCCTCGGGCGCCTGGGCGATGCGGCGCCGCATGATCTCGTGCGTCGGCAGGCGGGTGATGTCCTGGCCGTCGTACAGGATCCGCCCGTCACGCGCCCGCGGGTTGCCGCAGACCGTCATCATCAGCGTGGACTTGCCGGCCCCGTTGGCGCCGATCAGCGTGACGATCTCGCCCTCATGCACCTCGAGGTCGACGCCGCGCAGCGCCTGGATCGCGCCGTAATAGGCGGTCACGCCGGACAGGGAGAGAAGCGGGCGGCTCATGCCCCGGCGCTCATGCTTGGACCTCGACCTCTTCGTCTTCCTCGCCCTCACCGAGATAGGCGGCGATCACGGCGGGATCGGCGCGGACGTCCTGCGGCGTGCCGTCGCTGATCTTCTTGCCGTGGTCCAGCACCACGATGTGGTCGGAGATCTTCATCACCACGCCCATGTCGTGCTCGATCAGCAGCAGGGAGCAGCCCTCGCCGCGGATCTTCAGAAGGAGCTGGTTGAGCTCCTCGCTCTCGCGTGGATTGAGGCCGGCGGCCGGTTCGTCGAGGCAGAGCAGGACCGGGTCGATGCACATGGCGCGCGCGATTTCCAGCCGCCGCTGCGCGCCATAGGGCAGTGCGCCGGCGGGATCGTCGGCCCGTTCCGTCAGGCCGATCGCGTCGAGCCAATGCCGCGCCTTGTCGACCGCGGCGCGTTCCGCGGCCGGATAGCGGCTGAGCCCCAGCACGGCGAGCACCCCGAAGCCGGTCGAGGCCATCAGCCGGTTGTGCTGTGCGACCAGCAGGTTCTCGAGCACGGTCATGCCGGCGAAGAGCCGGATGTTCTGGAAGGTCCGCGCGACCTTGGCGGCACTGGCGATGCGGTGCCCCGGCATGCGCTGCAGCGGGAACCGCTCCCCCGAGGGATGGGTCAGCACGATGCTGCCCTCGGTCGGCCGGTAGAACCCGGTGATGCAGTTGAACACGGTGGTCTTGCCGGCTCCGTTCGGGCCGATCACGGCGGTGATCTCGCCCGCGCGGGCAGCGAAGGACAGGCCGTCGACCGCCTTCAGGCCGCCGAAGCGCATGGTCAGGCCGCTGACCTCCAGCATCTCGGCCTCAGCCACGGCCTTGCGCCACCAGTTCGGCCGCGATCTCCTTCCGGGCCCCCAGCGCCACCGTCGGGGTCCGGCCGGAGACCAGGCCGCGTGGTCGCAGCACCATCATGACCACCAGCGCCAGGCCGAAGATCAGCATGCGGTAGAGCGGCAACTCGCTCGCGATGCCGGCGAACAGGTCGCTGCCCATCTGGTCGGCCATCCAGCTCAGGAACCCGCGCAGCAGTTCGAGCCCGCCGATCATGATCACGGCGGCTAGGGCCACGCCCAACTGGCTGCCGAGGCCGCCGAGGACGACGATGGCGAGCACGGTCGCGCTCTCGATGAAGGTGAAGCTTTCGGGGCTGATGAAAGCCTGGCGGGTGGCGAAGAAGGCGCCGGCGAAGCCGCCGAACAGCGCGCCGGTGGCGAAGGCGGTGAGCTTCGTGTTGGTCACGTTGATGCCGAGCGAGCGGCAGGCAACCTCGTCTTCGCGCAGCGCCTCCCAGGCGCGGCCGAGCGGCTGGCGGCGCAGGCGGAGCGACACCCAGTTGGTGAGCAGGGCGAGTGCGAGGATCACGTAGTAGAGGTAGATCACGCGCTGCAGCGTCGTGGGCTCGATGCCGAAGAACCCGGCGACCGTGCCGGGTCCGCCGCTCATGGAGAAGCTGAGGCCGAACAGGGTGGGGCGCGGGATGCCGACGATGCCGTTGGGACCGCCGGTCAGCGACACCCAGTTGGTGATGACGACGCGGATGATCTCCCCGAACGCGAGGGTCACGATCGCCAGGTAGTCGCCGCGCAGCCGCAGCACGGGGAAGCCCAGCACCACGCCCCAGAGGGCGGCGAGGATCCCGGCGAGCGGCAGGCAGGTCCAGAAGCCGAGGTCGAAGGTCTGGGCGAGCAGCGCATAGGAGTAGGCGCCGACCGCGTAGAACGCGACGTAGCCGAGGTCGAGCAGGCCGGCGAGCCCGACCACGATGTTCAGCCCCCAGCCCAGCATGACGTAGGTCAGCACCAGCGTCGCGAGGTCCACGTAGTAGCGGGAGCCGGTGAGCGGCAGCGCGACCGCGACCACCAGCAGGGCCGGGGCGAGCCAGCGGCCGGCATGGGTCAGCGCCTCGGCCAGGGCGCGGTTGCGGCTGACTTCCTCCCGCCGCGCGCGGGCGCTGCGGCGGCCGACCACCAGCAGGCGGCCGAAGAACACCAGGGCGACCACGACGGCGGTGGCGATGGGCCGGGGATCGAGGGTCAGCCCGTTCGGCGTGGGGGTGGTGACCAGCCCGACCATCGGCCCGAACAGGCCGAGGGCGACGACGGCCGAGAGGAAGGCGTCCCGCAGCGCCGCGCTCATACCGGCGCGCTCACGTTGTGGCTCGCATGCAGATCACCTCGGCGCGCGGTCGCGTCCTTGTTTCCGGCGCGGCCGCCCCACCAACCCCGCGCCATCATACCTTCTCGACCTCCGCGCGGCCGAGGATGCCGGTGGGCAGGAAGATCAGCGCGATCGCCAGGATGGAGAACGCGGCCACGTCCTTGTATTCGACGGAAAAATAGGCCGACCAGAAGACTTCGATGAGGCCGATGAGCAGGCCGCCCAGCACCGCGCCGGGCAGGCTGCCGATGCCGCCCAGGACGGCGGCGGTAAAGGCTTTCACCCCGGCGATGAAGCCGATGTAGAAGTCGATCACCCCGTAATAGAGCAGGAACATGAGCCCGGCGACGGCGGCCAGGGCGGCGCCGATCACGAAGGTCAGGCTGATGGTGCGGTCGGTGTCGATGCCCAGAAGGCTGGCCATCTTCAGGTCCTGCTCACAGGCGCGCATGGAGCGGCCGAGCGGGGTCCGGGTGACCAGCCAGGTGAAGATGCCCAGCACGATCAGCGTGGTGACGACGATCGCGATCTGCATCCACGAGAGCTGCACGGTGAACCCGTCCTGCTGCATCACCTGGAAGCCGCCGGGAATGACCGCGTCGATCGGCTTCACGCGGGCGCCCTGGCTGACCTGGACGAAGTTCTGCAGCGTGATGGACATGCCGATCGCGCTGATCAGCGGGGCGAGGCGGAAGGACCCGCGCAGGGGGCGGTAGGCGACCCGTTCCACCGTCCAGCCGTACAGCGCCGCGAGCCCGGCGGCGAAGACCAGGGTCAGCGCGAGCGCCAGCGGGACCGAGGTGATGCCGAGGATGGACAGCCCGAGCAGCGCGATCAGCGACAGGAAGGCGCCGACCATGAAGATGTCGCCATGGGCGAAGTTGATCATGCCGATGATGCCGTAGACCATCGTGTAGCCCACGGCGATCAGTCCATAGATCATCCCCAGCGTGACGCCGTTGATGAGCTGTTGCAAGGCGTAGGCCAAGCGCCCCCACTCCCGTATCGCGTCCCCTGCATGGCAGGAAACACGTCTCGAAACCGGGCGCAAGCCGCTTTGTTCGTTCGCGATTTTCGCGGGGGCGGATCGGCTCCAGGGCGGCGCTCCACCGCGCCACCCTGGGCTTCAGCCTCCCGCTCGGGGCCGCCTCAGGCCGGCGCGACGCCGTAGCGGTGGAACCAGGCGAGCATTCGCTTCCACCCGTCCTCGGCGGCGGCGTGCACGTAGCTGGGCCGGTAGTCGGCGTGGAAGGCGTGCCCCGCCTCCGGGTAGATCACGATCTCCACGGTCGTCCCGGCCGCCTTGGCCTTCGCCTCGGCGGCACGGACCTGCTCGACGGGGATGCCGCCGTCCTTCCCGCCATACAGGCCGAGCAGCGGGCAGTTGATCTTGTCGGCGAAGTCGAGCGCCGGCACCGGCTGGATCGGCGTGGGCGCCCCGCCCAGCGGGCCGTACCAGGCGACGGCGGCCTTCAGGCGGGTGCTGTGCGCGGCGTAGAGCCAGGTCATGCGTCCGCCGCGGCAGAAGCCGGTCACGCCGACCCGGGCGGCATCGCCCTTGTTGGCCACCGCCCAGGCGAGCGTCGAATCCATGTCGCTCATGTATTCGGCATCGGGTTTCTTCGCGATCACCTCGCGCACGATCTGCTGGACGTCGGTCATGCGGCTCAGATCGCCCTGGCGGGCGAAATACTCCGTCGCGACGGCCAGGTAGCCGGCCTTGGCGAGGCGGCGGCAGGTGTCCTTGATGTATTCGTGGACGCCGAAGATCTCCTCCACCACCAGGACGACCGGGAAGCTCGTGCCACTCGCCGGACGGGCGAAATAGGCGGGCAGGCTGCCGTCCGCGGTCGGGATCTTCACCTCCCCGGTCGCGAGGCCGGACTCGTCGGTGTGGATCGCCTGGGCCTCCACCCGCGTCGTCGCGAGGGTGAAGCCGCTGATCAGCCCGGTGGTGACGAGACCGCGGCGCGCGAGCGGGAACCTGTGCAGGCCGGGCAGCTCCGGGATGTCGTTCATGTCGTGTCCTCCTCCCTCCTGTGGTGTCGCGCCGACCCGGGCCGGCGGACGCCGGACGAGGAGGGGACCCGTCCGGACTGACGCCGGGGATGATCGTCTTATTTCATCCGCCCCCGCGGAGTCTCCGGTCCCGTGGACGCGTGGGGCGGCCGTGCGCCGCCCGGGTGCAGGGCGGCGTCCGGTGGCGCCGGCCGGGCGCCCCGCTTGCCCTCCGGGCGCACCGGTGCAACAAGATTTTGAATCCGTGGAACATTCCACGCAGTCAAGCCAGCCCGGCGTGCGGAGGTGCCAAGTATGTCAGATCTCGAGATCATTTGGACGAAGGTGGACGAGGCGCCGGCGCTCGCGACGTTCTCCCTGCTGCCGATCGTCGAGGCGTTCGTGGGAACGGCCGGCGTGACGATGAAGCTGAAGGACATCTCGCTCACCGGCCGCATCATCGCCAATTTTCCCGAGAAGCTGACGCCCGCACAACGGATCGGCGACGAGCTCGCCGAACTCGGCCAGCTCGCGCTGAAGCCCGAGGCGAACATCATCAAGCTGCCCAACATCTCCGCCTCCGTCCCGCAGCTCAAGGCGGCGATCAAGGAGCTGCAGGGCAAGGGCTACGACGTGCCCGACTACCCCGACAGCGCCACGACCGAGGCGGAGAAGGACGTCCGCGCGCGATACGCCCGCGTGCTGGGCAGCGCCGTGAACCCGGTGCTGCGGGAGGGCAATTCCGACCGCCGCGCCGCCGGTGCCGTGAAGCAGTATGCGCGCAACAACCCGCACAAGATGGGCGGCTGGTCGGCGGACTCGAAGACGCATGTCGCGCACATGACCGGCGGCGACTTCTACGGGTCGGAAGTGTCCACCACGGTGTCCGCCCCGACCACCGCGCGGATCGAACTCGTCGGCAAGGATGGTAGCGCGACCGTCCTGAAGGCGAAGACGCCGCTGCTGGCCGGGGAGATCATCGACGCGGCGACCATGAGCCGGAAGGCGTTGCGCGCCTTCCTGGCGGAGCAGGTCGAGGCCGCGAAGCGGGACGGCGTGCTGTTCTCGCTGCACCTCAAGGCGACCATGATGAAGGTCTCCGACCCGATCCTGTTCGGCCACGCCGTGTCCGTGTTCTTCGCCGACCTGTTCGACAAGCACGGGGACACGCTGAAGCGGCTGGGGGTCAACCCGAACAACGGCGTGGGCGACCTGCTCACGCGGGTGGAAACGCTGCCCGCGGCCGAACGCGACGCGATCAAGTCCGACATCGCGGCGATCTATGAGCGCCGCCCCGCGCTGGCGATGGTGAACTCCGACCGCGGCATCACCAACCTGCACGTGCCCAGCGACGTGATCGTGGACGCGTCGATGCCGGCGATGATCCGCGAGTCCGGGCGGATGTGGGGCCCCGACGGCAAGCTGCACGATGTCGACGCGGTGATCCCCGATCGGTGCTACGCGCGCATGTACCAGACCGTGATCGAGGATTGTAAGGCGCATGGCGCGTTCGATCCCCGCACCATGGGGTCGGTCCCGAATGTCGGGCTGATGGCGCAGCAGGCCGAGGAATACGGCTCGCACGACAAGACCTTCGAGGTCCCCACCGACGGAACGGTCCGCGTGGTCGCCGAGGACGGGTCGGTGCTGCTGGAGCGCCCGGTCGAGGCCGGCGACATCTTCCGCATGTGCCAGGTCAAGGACGCCCCGATCCGCGACTGGGTCCGGCTGGGCGTGCGCCGCGCGCGGCTGACCAACACCCCCGCGGTGTTCTGGCTGGACGCCAAGCGCGCGCACGACGCGCAGGTGATCGCCAAGGTCGAGACTTACCTGAAGGACGAGGATACCTCGGGTCTCGACATCCGCATCATGGCCCCGGTCGATGCGATGAAGTTCTCGCTCGAGCGGATCCGCGCGGGCAAGGACACGATCTCCGTCACGGGCAACGTGCTGCGCGACTACCTGACCGACCTGTTTCCGATCATGGAGCTGGGCACCTCGGCGAAGATGCTGTCCATCGTCCCGCTGATGGCGGGCGGCGGGCTGTTCGAGACCGGCGCCGGCGGCTCCGCGCCCAAGCATGTCGAGCAGTTCCAGCAGGAAGGCTACCTGCGCTGGGATTCGCTGGGCGAGTTCCTCGCCCTCGGCGCCTCGCTCGAGCATCTGGCGCAGTTCCGCAAGAACGCGGACGTGCAGGTGCTGGCGGAGGCGCTCGACGACGCCAACGGCAAGATCCTGGAGTTCAACCGCTCCCCCGCCCGCAAGGTCGGCCAGCTCGACAACCGCGGCAGCCATTTCTACCTGGCGCTCTACTGGGCCCAGGCATTGGCCGCCCAGACCAGCAGCCCCGCGCTGCAGGCTCGGTTCAAGAAGCTCGCCGAGACGCTGGCCGCCCAGGAGGACAAGATCAACGCCGAACTGATCGCGGCGCAGGGCAAGCCGGTGGATGTCGGCGGCTACTACCTGCCCGATCCGGAGAAGGCCTCGGCGGCGATGCGGCCGAGCGCGACGCTGAACGCGGCGATCGCGGCGGTCTGAGGGCCGTCTCTGCCGCGACGGCCGGGGGGCGAGGCGGTCCTCCGGGCGTCGTGGCGGCCGGGGCGTGAGATGGGTTCCGGGTGCGGGCGCCGGGTTCGGCGGCGCCCGACCCGGCCGATCTTAGGGCTTCGTCAATCTCTTGGGCCTAGCGTCCGTGCGATGCTGTCGGCCGCTTCCCTCACCGCGTTCTGCTCCGCCCCTGCGCCCGCGGGCGACATGGCGCGGCCTCGCGCGCCGCGCGGGGCACAGGCGGGCGTGACCCATGTCCGTGGGGGCGACCCGTTCACCGCGTCCCAGCCGAAAGCCGCGGCCGCTGCGCCAGCTACCAGCGCGGCCGCACCGGGCCCGCCAGGGCCGCCCGGGACCGGCGGCAACGCGGGGCCCGGCGGAACCCGGCCCCTGCCCCGCGGATCCGTGCTCGACCTCGCCGTGTGAGTGCCCCTCCCGCCGCGCGCAGGCGAGGCGGGCGGTCGTCCACCGCGCCCCGATCGGCTTGTCGTGATCGGAACGGACGCCCGTCCACGGCTTCGGCAACGGTGATTGATTCCGGCAACACTGCTCGCGTCAGGACTCCACCGAAGCCGCGAAAGGCTTGATCCGCCTGGGGTGACTCGTCACTTTCCCCCCATGTCCGGTTTCGACCGCCGCATTCCCGAAGGTGACAACCGCGAACGCATGGTGTGCGGTACGTGCGGCTATATCGCGTACGAGAACCCCAAGGTCGTCGTGGGCTCCGTCGTCGTGTCCGACGGCGCGGTGCTGATGTGCCGCCGCGCGATCGAGCCACGGCGCGGGTTCTGGACACTGCCGGCCGGATACATGGAGCTGGGCGAGACGATCGAAGAGGGCGCGGCTCGGGAGGCGATGGAGGAGGCCCAGGCCGACATCGTACTGGACGGCATCCTCGGCGTGTTCAGCATCGCGCGGATCGGCCAGGTCCAGGTGATCTTCCGCGCCCGCTTCCGCGACGACATGCCGCGCTTCGCCGCCGGTCCCGAAAGCGCCGAGGTCGCGCTGTTTGCCTGGGACCAGATCCCGTGGGATGACATTGCCTTCCCCTCCGTCCACTGGGCCCTGCAGGCCTGGCGCGACGGCGGAAGCTCCCCCCTGTCCGCGCCCGCCGGCAACCCCGCGCACGATCCGCGCGGCGTTCACCGCATGAGCGCGACCCAGCGTACGGAGGATGGACTTTGACGCGCACGAGCCTGCTGCTGCTGGCCGGGCTGGCGGCGATGGCCGCGGCGCCGGCCCCGAACCTGCCGGTACCGCCCATTCCGCCCACCCATCCGCCGACCGACGTCGCGGCCCCGGTGCCGGATACCGACGTCCACGCCCCCATCGTTGTGGCGAGTGAGGATCCGCGCGTGCAGATCCGCAACTTCCGGGTCAATCGCTTCGACCAGAGCCGCGGCTTCCTGCCAGGATCGCGCTATGAATCCTCCGAGGAACGAAAGGGCATCCAGACGCCCGGCCTCAGCGTGACCGTGCCGCTGCACTAGACGCCGCACACCCGGCGACACAATTTCCGAAATCGCCGCGTCCGCATACGCGCGTGCGATTGCCGTTGACCTTTCGTTAACTCCGCTCGGCCCAGAACAGGACCAGAACGGCGCTTGCCGTTCGGTGCCGGAGCGACCGAGGATGCGCGGACGAAAGCGACATGGCGACCTCAGCGAGGGTGTCTCCTCACTGCAGCGGCGCGAGCACGCGGCACCGGCCGCGCGGGTTCAATCATCCCACGGGCCGGCAGACCGGATCCATGGCGAAGACGCACGCGGGAGCGTGGATGGCGGCGCCGCTCTTCCCCTCTCGTCCGGCAGCCGCACGCCGGTGGACCTGTCCAGCCTGTTCGTGATGCCGGATCTCGGCGCCAGCGGCGTCGTGGGAAGCCGCCGCGTCGGCGCACTCCCGTCCGCCGAGACACGGGTCACCGGCAGCCACGCGGAGTGCGGATCCGAACCTCCGCCGCCGCCACCGCGGGCGAGGGATCGCGCCGCGCGGATCCGGCTCTCGGACGGCACGCAGATCAGTTTCGCCAGCGCAGCCGCGCTGGATGATCCGAATGCATGACATGACTCACGAAGTCGTGACGATGTTCGGCCACCCGAGGGCTCGCTGTCCTTGGGCCGGCATGGTGGATAGAGCGCATCCTGGAACGCGCCGACCCGCCCCGAGTCGCCTAGCGGCCGCGCAACGTCATCGGTTCCCCATGCGGCTTTCCTTCCGAGTGACACTCCTGCTGCTGGTGTGCCTCATACCGGTCGTCGCAGTCGGCGTCTCGGCCGTCCGGCAACTCGAGGCCGCCCATGGCACGGAGCTGTCCGGCTTCCTGATGCGGCAAGCCGAACTGGCCAACGGCGACCTCGAGGGCATCATCTTCGCCACGCGGCAACTCGGGGCGGCCGTGGCGCAATTTCCCGACCTGCACGAGAGCCCGGCGGCATGCCAGAACCGGCTTGCCGCCCTGGGGCGGACCCTGCCGGCCTACCGCTTCCTCGCCGTGGTCGGGGAGGCTGGAACGATCCGCTGCGCCTCCACCCCGGCCATCGCGGCCGAGGGTCCGAAGCCCCCCTGGCTGGCTGGCCTGGGCGCGGCGCCCGATGGCGCGATCGGCCGATACAGTCAGCTCGAAGGCGTGGCGGGCGTCGGCTTCCTTCCGATCGCGACCCCACTCCCGGGCGGCGAACTGCTCGTGACCGCGCTCGACCTGCGCTGGCTGACACAGCACCTGGTGGATGCGCGGCGGTCCCCGATCGCGCGTCCCTCCCGCCCTGGCGTCATCATCGCCGATCGGGAGGGCACGGTTCTCGCGCGTGCGCCGGAGGGCGACCAGTGGACCGGCCAGCGCCTGCCAGCACCTCTGCGGGGGATGAGCAACGACGAACGGTCGGATGTCACCCTCGTCGCCGGGCCGGACGGGAGCCAGCTGGCCGTCGCCTTCGTGCCGGCATCCATCCCGCCGCTCGGGTTGACCGCGATCGCGACCCTCCCCGCCGCCGACCTGGCGGCCGCGGATGCCGATGTGCTCTGGAACGGGGCGATGTTGCTGGCCATTCTGGTCGTGGTGCTGCTGCTCATCGCCCTGGTCTATGGCGATCGACTCCTCGACCGGCCCCTCACCCACCTCTCCACCCTGGCCTCCCGCTGGTCGGGCGGCGAGACCGCGCCTCGAGCCGACCCGGCGAAGATGCCGGGACCGTTCCGGCCGCTGGCGGCGGCCCTGAACGCCACGGTGATGCGCCTGACCCGCGACGATGCGGACCAGCGCCGGCGGCTGGATCGGATCTCGGCGGAGCTGAACGAGCGCCGGCGCGACCTGTCCCACGCCAACAACCGGCTCCAGGTCGAGATCGCCGAACGCGACAAGAGCGAGGTGGCGCTGCATCACGGCCAGAAGCTGCAGGCGATCGGCCAGTTGTCGGGCGGCATCGCGCACGACTTCAACAACCTCCTCGCGACCATCCTTGGCAGCCTGGAACTGATGGAGCGACGGGTCGCCCAGGGCACCGCCGATCCGGCGAACGCCGACCGGCTGCGGACCCTGATCGAGCGCGCCATCGGTGCGGTTCAGCGCGGGGCGCAGCTCACCTCCGGGCTGCTGGCCTTCTCCCGCCGGCAACCCATGCCGGCCCGGCCGACCGACCTCAACGCTCTGATCACCGATCTCGCGACCCTGGCCACCAGCACCCTGGGGCGGCGGATCCGGCTCACGACGGAGCTCGACCCGAATCTCTGGCCGGCCATGGTCGATCCCAGCCAGATCGAGGCGGCGATCCTCAACCTGTGCCTCAACGCGCGCGACGCGATGCCCGAAGGCGGGACGCTCACGATCCGGACCACCAACCTGGCGATCGGTGGACCCGCCGCCGCACCAGACCTCGCGCCCGGCGCGTATGTCTCGATCGCGGTCGGGGATACGGGGATCGGCATGACCGCCCCGGTGCAACGGCGCGCGTTCGATCCTTTCTTCACCACCAAGGGCGACGCCGGCTCCGGCCTCGGCCTCAGCCAGGTGCAGGCGGCGGCGCGGCAGGCGGGCGGCGCGGTCAGGCTCGAGAGCACGCCGGGCACGGGCACCACCATCACCCTGCTGCTGCCGCGCGGCACCGACCAGGCCGATCCGCAGAAGCCGGTCGCCGCCCCGGTGGATCGCAGCGCGCCGGCCGCCCGCGTCCTGGTGGTGGACGACGATCCCGCCGTCCGGCAGGTCACGGTGGAAATGCTGCATGACCTGGGCTGCGACGTCGTCGAGGCACCGGGCGGCTCCGAAGCGCTGGCGCAGCTGGCCGGCTTCGAGCCGGACATCATCCTCGTCGACTACGCCATGCCCGGGATGAACGGTCTGCAGCTGACGCGCATCCTGCGGGACCGTGGGATCACCCGCCCCATCGCGATGGTCACGGGCTATGCCGAACTGGACGACACGGAAGCGGGACAGAGCCCGCTGGACGGGCTGCTGCGCAAACCCTTCACCATCCAGGAGCTCCAGGCGCTGCTGTCCACCTTGCGCAGCAAGGGGGAGCGCGGATCGAATGTCGTGCGGCTGAATCTGGCACGATGATCCAGATCAAGGCACTCTCTCGCATAACGTGAGCAAACGAAGCTCTACGAGGACAGGCGAGCGGGAGGCGTACGATGGCCCTCAAGAACATCCTGGTGCATCTGGACAGCGGCACGCGCAGCGCAGTCCGTCTGCAGGCGGCCGCGGCACTGGCGCGGCGTCACGAAGCGCACCTGACGGGTCTGGCCGTCATCGACATTCCATCCGTCGACTTCTTCTACGGGTCCGCGATGCCCTTCGCCGGCACCGGCCCCGAGGACGTGGTCGAGCGCATGCGCGCCGACGCGATGGCAGCGATGGAGCCGGTGGAAGCCCGCTTCCGGGAGCGGCTGCGGCTGGACGGGCTGCAGGGCGAGTGGCGACTGGTGGAGAGCCACCTGCCCGCGACCATGCCCCTGCACGCACGCTATGCCGACCTCACGGTGCTCGGGCAGCCCAACCGCTATGAACCGCAGGAGAACGTGGGCATGGACGCGATGGTGGCCAACACCATCATGACGTCCGGCCGTCCGGTCCTGGCCGTGCCGTTCGCCGGCGAGTTCCCCCTCATCGGGGAGCGCGTGCTGGTCGCCTGGAATGCGAGCCGTGAAGCGGCGCGGGCGGTGAACGATGCGCTGCCGTTGCTGGAAGCGGCGAAACTGGTCACGGTGGTCGCGGTCAATCCCCGCCACGGCATCGGCGGGCACGGCGACGTGCCGGCGGCCGACATCGTGCTGCACCTGGCGCGGCACGGGGTGAAGGCGGAAGCGGCGCACACCGTCGCCAACGACATCAGCGACGGCGAGGCCCTGCTCTCCTATGCGGCCGATCTCGGCGTCGACCTGATCGTGGCCGGCGCCTACGGGCATTCGCGCGCGCGGGAGATGGTGTTCGGCGGCGTCACCCGCACGCTGCTCAACGAGATGACGGTGCCGGTCTTCCTGTCGCACTGACGCCGGCGAGACCCCGACGGCGTCGACGATGGTCATCATGGCGATGGCCCTCGTCGACGGTGACCCCCGTGGGCGATGTCCCCCGCGGGCGGCGCCCTCCGGTGGCGGCGACCCCGGTTGGCGACGCCGCCCGTGGGCGACCGTCCTACCAGGCGAAGTGGGGCAGCGTCGCGACCGGGTGCAGGTTGGCCTCGCGCGCATGCGCCTCGGCGCGGGCCGTATCGAACCGGCCGTCCGGTCCGCGCAGGCCCGCCCCGTGGATCCCGTCCAGCACCCAGCAGGCCGCGATGCCCACCCCGCCCGCGCCGGCGATATCGGTCCGCAGCGAGTCACCCACGGCCAGCACCCGGTCCGGCGGCAGGCCGAGTTGCTGGAGCGCAGGCTGGTAGATGGCCGCATCCGGCTTGCCGAGGGAGCGGACGTCGCCGCCGAGTTCCTGATACCGCAGCGCCAGCGCACCGGCGCACAGCACGCGCACGCCGCCGCGGATCACTTCCAGGTCCGGATTGCCGCAGATCATCTTCAGCCGGTGCTTCGCGCATTCCTGCAGCACGGGCTCGAACTCCGCCATGTCGCTGGGGTTGCGATGATCGTCCGGGCCGGTGTTCAGCACGAAATCCGCCTCGTCCGGCGTCGGCACCACGGTGAGCGGCAGGCCCTCGTAGACCGGCTTGTCGCGCTCCGGCCCGATATGGAACATGCGCGTGCCGAGTTTCGCCCACCACAGGTCGGGGGGTGAGGTCAGGGACCGGCGCACCGCCTCCCCGCTCGTCAGGATGTGGGTGTAGAGCGTGTCGGCGATCCCCATCCGCCGCATCATGCTCTGCACGGCATCGTTCGGCCGCGGCACGTTGGACAGCAGCAGCGTCCGCTTGCCTGCACGCTGCAGCTGTCCCAGCGTCTCGACGGCATGGGGGAAGGCATTCACCCCGTCGTGGATCACCCCCCACAGATCCAGGATGAACCCGTCATAGCGCGCGGCGAGCGGGGCGAAGCCCGTCAGATGTTCCATTCCGTCAGCCCTTCGCGAAGTGGTCGGCCGCGGTGCCGACCGCGTCCTCGATGCGCGCGAATCCCGCACGCCGCAGTTCGGCGGCAAGCTCCGCCTTGAGTCGGGGGATCAGGGCCGGCCCGTCATACGCGAAGGCCGTGTAGAGCTGCACCAGGGACGCGCCGGCGCGGATCTTGTCGAACGCGTCCCGCCCGCTCGCCACACCCCCGACGCCGATCAGGACGAGGCGTCCGCGCGCCAGCCGGTGCGCCTGCGCCAGCACGCGTGTCGAGAGCGTCCGCAAGGGGGCGCCGGACAGGCCCCCGCGTTCCTGTGCGAAGGGGGAGAGCAATCCATCCGGTCGGGAGATCGTGGTGTTGCTGACGATCAGGCCTTGCACGGAATGGGCCGCGCAGGTCTCGACCACGGCGGCAAGGCCTTCCTCCGACAGGTCGGGCGCGAGCTTCACCAGGATCGGTGGCCGGGGGGTGATGGCCGCAACCGCCTCGAGGATGGCGCGCAGCTGCGCCTCCCCCTGCAGGTCGCGCAGCCCGGGCGTATTGGGGGAGGAGACGTTGATGACCGCGTAATCGGCATGCGGCGCGACCGCGGCGATCAGGGCGGGATAGTCCCGGACCGGATCCGCACCCTCCTTGTTGATGCCCACGTTGGCGCCGAGCGGCACGGGGCGGTGGGAGAGGGCGGCGAGGCGGGTGCGATAGGCATCCAGCCCGGCGTTGTTGAACCCCATCCGGTTGATCACGGCGCGATCCGCGTCGAGGCGGAACAGGCGCGGGCGGGGATTGCCCAGCTGGGGCCGCGGCGTGACCGTCCCGGTCTCGACGAACCCGAAGCCGACTCGCATCAGCGCGCGGACCGTCACCGCATTCTTGTCGAAGCCGGCGGCCAGGCCGATCGGATTGGGGAAGCGGCGCCCGAAGACGGTGATGCCGAGGATGGCGTCGTCCGGCGCGGGATCGCCCCCGGCCAGGCCCAGGCGCAACGCACGCAGCGCAAGCCCGTGCGCCGTCTCGGGATCGAGGCGTCGGAGCAGCGGCAGGACGGCGGACGCGAGAGCGGGTGTCATCGCCGCGGGTTATGCCCGCAAGCACCCCCGGCGTGAAGGCGAGGACGGCGCCGCGGGCCCGCGCGGGGCCGTGCCGTGGGTGCGGGTGTTCGTGTGATCGCCGCGTCCGGCCGGTTCGACGGCCGGATCAGTCGACCCCGTGCATGTCGGCGCGCAGATATTCCATCACCCAGCGATCGGCGTTGAAGACGGAGAAACCGCCGATCAGCCCCCCCAGGAAGACCGTCGTGCGGTTCGCCTCCATGATCGTCTGCAGCAACTCGCGCGAGAACGCGCCGCAGATCAGCAGGACGAAGGGAAACAGCGCGGCCCCGCGCAGCAGGTCGAACAGCAGGATCAACGAATTCGGCCGCGGCCCTCTGCCCCACATGCTGTGTACCAGGCGGGTCGCCGGGAACATGACGGCGCAGCCGATCGTGCCCGCATCGAACAGCGGGAGGTCGACCGCGGCCAGCAATCCGAAGGAAGACAAATGTTGATCCCCGCTAATCGAAGAGGTCGAGCGTGTTGCCGACGGCGACGAAGGTGGCCAACCCGCCCCCGAGCGCGACCAGCACGTCCAGCGCTTCGTCGACCCGCAGGCCGATCCCGTGGCAAGCGAGGTTCCAGGCGCACACCGCGAGGATGGCGCCTCCTGCCGAGAGACGCGTGAGCGACAGCAGCGCGCGGAGGCGCCGGCGCACGACCCGTTGCGTCGTGGTCCGGCACCGCCGGGTGATGCGGTCGGCGGATCGATGCATGAGGTATTCGGGCGACACGGCCCAGGCGACCGGGTCCGTCTCATACCCGTAGTCGCGCGGTGGTGGCTCGTCCGGCTCGCTCCAGCGACGTTCGTAATCCTGACACTCACGCACGAGCGGAAACCTCCTGACCGCGCTCCGGTGTCGCGCGGCGGCGTGCGGAGCACGCACCCGCCGCCACGGCGACCGGCTTGCGCTGCGCCCTTCCCGCCCCGACATTGCGGGCGCATGTGGAACGAGCCTTATCTCGAGACCTGCTGCCGATCGGCGCTGCACCGCCTGCACCTGAGCGGCGCGGCGGGGCGTCCGGACGGATTGAAGGATGGTTCCTGCCTGAAGCGCCTCGCGGAGATGGGGCTCGCCGCGCAGCGCTCCGACGGGCGATTCTCGGCGACGCCCGCCGGGGAGGCGCGGCACGCGCGGGAGATCGGACGCCTGGTCCCGCAGCGCTGATCCGACGGGCCGCCGCCATCGCGGTCAGCCGAGGCTTGCGGTTGCGACCGCGCCGGGATCGGCCAGGGCGACGCTCAGGATCCGCGCCCCGTCCATGGCGGAGACCATCACCATGTCGCCGACGGCCAGCATGTCCGCCGCATCGCAGAAGTAGTCGTCCGCGGTGACGGTCTCCAGCCGGTCCTTGCCGGCCTTGTAGTGCCAGAGCGTGAAGCCGTTCGCATAGGCGAGCACCGAGAGATTGCGGATCGCGAAAGCCATGGCACACGTCCTTCCTGCAGAGGGAACCGCACAAACGAAAACCGCCGCCCTGGGGAGGGCGGCGGTTGCGGGGCGGCGGAGAGAGGGTTCGCCCAGGGCGCACCTCGCCCCGGGATGGAGCGATTCTACGGGTGCGACCCGTCGATTGTCAAGGATTATATTCCTTTTCTATGCTTTAATCTAAGCCACGATTCCCTTGACCCGCAGCGGCCACTCCAGCCGCTCCATCGCCTCCCGCCACAACCTCCAGTCGCATCGCTCGCTTGCATGGGCCGGGTTGGGGACCGCCTGCCGTTCGCCCCAGATGCGGAGAATGCGCGCGTGGACGAGATCGATCCGCCGGCGGCGGTACAGCATGTCGAGGCACCGCACCACGTCGTCCGGCTCGCACGGTCGCGGCAGAGTTCCGCGTCCCGGCGTATACCGCTGGCCTTCCCGCCGGGCGACCAGCGCCCCCATGGTCCACAGCCACGCCTCCTCGGCGGAACGGAACGGTTCGCTGCGCAACTTCGAGGTGGGCGAGGACGCGGTGGTTCGGGTCTGGCGGGCGACGGCGGCCATGGCAATTGCTCCTGCAGGCGGGGCACATTGGAACGGAATGCGAACATTAAACCATAGGTTGCATGCCATTGCAAGCACTCGCGGCGTATTTTCCTATTCCAATTGGTCAGGATTCCTACCAGACTCCCGCCGGCCCCGAATCGCTCCGCTTCGGGGCCGACTACAGGATCATCGATGAAGCATGAGGATATCTGGCGCGCGCTCGACACGCTCGCCGCCGAGAACGGGTTGTCTGCCTCCGGCCTCGCCAAGCGCGCGGGTCTCGATCCGACCACGTTCAACCCGTCGAAGCGCCGGATGCCGGACGGGCGCGCGCGGTGGCCCAGCACCGAGAGCATCGCCAAGGTGCTGGATGCGACGGGCGCGACGATGGAGGCCTTCACGACGCTGGTCTCGGGGGCTCGTGCGCTCGCGAGCACGCCCCCGCCGCGGGCGGCGTCCCGCCGGGTGCCGCTGATCGGACTCGCCCAGGCCGGGGGCGAGGGGTTCTTCGACGACGGTGGCTATCCGGTGGGCGGGGGCTGGGACGAGGTGAGCTTGCCGGAGATCGCCGATCCGAACGCCTATGCGCTGGAGATCAGCGGCGATTCCATGGAGCCGGTGTTCCGGGATGGCGACCTGGTGATCGTCTCACCGGCGGCGCCGATCCGGCGCGGCGATCGCGTGGTGGTCCGCACCGGGGAGGGCGAGGTGATGGCCAAGCAGCTCGCGCGGCGTTCGGCGCGCCGGGTCGAGCTCAAGAGCCTCAACCCGGCGCATCCGGACTACAGTTTCGATCTGACCGAAGTGGCCTGGATCCACCGGATCATCTGGGCCAGCCAGTGAGCCCGCCATGGGGAAGCGCGGCGTCCGCCTCCGCCCTGGCGATCGACGATCCGGTCAGGTGATCTTGCCGAGGATGTAGCCCACACCGAGCGCGAGGAGCGCGCAGGCGATCGGTTGTTCGCGTGCGAAACGCGCGAGCTGGTCGCCCGCCTGCTCCGGGTGGTTCGCGACGTCGTTGATCACACGACCGGACGCGTCATAGAGCCTGCTGGCGGCGCCCTGCACCTCTTGCCCGACATCCTGATGCAGACCGTTGCTTGCGTGCTCGCTCATTCGGGTTCTTCCTTCCAGTCGACGGACCATCAAACGCCACCTGCCGGATGCGGGTTTCACCCTCCCGGCGTTCACCTGACGGTGCCTTCGGCGGCGGAGCCTTCGGTGCCGGAGCCTTCGGGGCCGGAGCCTTCGGCGCCGGAGCCTTCGGGGCCGGAGCCTTCGGCGCCGGAGCCTGGGCTGGCGAAGCCCGGGCCGCATCGGCCGGTCAGGCGTTCCGGCGCGAAGCGGCGATCGCCGCACGCAAGGCATCCCCTTCCAGGACGACGTCCCGGCCGCAGGTGATCTGCTGCGCGGTCCATCCCTCGCCCATGGCGGCGTCCCGCACGGCGGTGGCGAGATCGGGGGCCATCAGCAGCCCCTCCGTCCCGTCCGCGCGCGTGCGGTGCAGCAGGTAGCCGATCGGCGCGAAGCAGCTCATGCGGGCCATTCCGCTGCATCGGCCCCCAGCGGCGCGCAGGGGCGCGTCCAGGCGGCGGGCGTCTCGGACAGGTCGGCGGCGTGCGTCAGGGCGGAGAGCCGGCCCTGCGGGCCTTCCGATTCCACGAGCAGGTCGGCGATCTCGTCCCGGCGCGGCGCGGGCGGTCCCGCAAGTCCATCCGGCACGCGGCCCATGTCGCGGATCCACCGGCCCGTGCGCGCGAGCGAGACCTGCACGTGCCAGCTGCCGCCTTCGGTGGCGCGCCGATGCAGGGCGGCCAGCGTGCCGAAGGCGAGCAGGTAGCCCGAGGCGTGATCCAGCGCCTGGCAGGGCAGCGGCCGGGGCGCGGTCTCGCCGGCGGCCGCGGCCTCCGCATGGTTGAAGCCGCTGGCCGTCTGCACCAGGCTGTCGAAGCCCCGGCGGCCGGACCAAGGCCCGGCGCTGCCGTAGGCGGAGAGCGAGACGTAGACGATGCCGGGCCGCTGGCGTGCGACCTCCGCCGGGCCGAAGCCGAGGTCGGCCAGCCCGCCGGGTCGGTAGCCCTGCATGAACACGTCGGCGTCGCGCAGCAGCGCCTGCAGCCTCGCCTGGCCAGCCGGCTCCCGCAATTCGATGAAGGCGGAGCGTTTGCCGCGATTGGTGTCGAGCAGCAGCAGCGGCAGGTTCGGCAGGTTGGGGCTGGCGACGTTCAGCACCTCCGCCCCGTGCGCGGCGAGCGTGCGGCCGCAGACCGGACCGGCGAGCACGCGGGTCAGGTCGAGCACGCGCAGGCCCGCGAGTGGGCGGTCGGCGGGGGGGAGCGGCTGCGCCGGGGCGTCCCCGATGCGCGTCAGGCGGACCAGCGGCAGGGTGGGCACGGCCTGGCCCTGCGGATGGGCGTCCCACTCCGCGAAGCTGCGCATGGCCGTGGCGCAGAGACCGGCCTCGGCCACCGCGTCCTCGAAGGCGAAGGCGTCCCAGGTCTTCAGCGCCTCGGCCACTGCGGCCTTGTCGTAGGCGCAGTCGAGCAGGCGGAGGATGCCGTCGCGATGGTGCGGGAAGTTGGTGTGCAGGCGCACCCAGCGTCCGTCGCCACATTGGTAGGTGCCGGCGATGGCGTCCCAGGGATCCTTCGGCGCTTCGCCGGCCAGCGAGACGTAGCGTTCCGACAGGAACTCGAGCGCGGCGTGGCGCATGTCGACCGTGACGCGCTGCCGGTGGCCGCCGCGATGCCGCCAGAGCGAGGCGGCGGCCAGCGCGGAGGCCGCGATGCTGACCTGCGCGGCCGTGCCGACGCGGAAGCTGGAGGGCAGGACGGGATCTGCGCCGGTCAGGAACACGTCGTCCAGCGCATCGGCCGGCAGGCGGGCCTCGGTCCAGAGGCCGGAGAGGATCTGCTGCGGGGTCATGACGCGCGAGCGTTGCAGGATTCCGTGCGCGACGGAAGCTGCTCCCGTGTCGTGGGCCGCCCCCGTGTCATGAGCCGACTCCGCGTCATGGCCGGCGCAGGGCGGTCATCCACGGCTTTTCGAGCGGCACGAAGTCGTGGATGGCCGGCACAAGGCCACGGCTGTCCGGTTCGATTTTGCTGTACTTCTACCACGGCGTTGATTCTACTGGCTTCGGTTCGGGTGACAGCGAATCGAGGCATCAGCGAGGAGCAACGCCGTGGCGCACCAGAATAGCGTGTT